>JGI24033J26618_1000032_pt1 | contig 21535 bp, 17 predicted proteins | sample KBSMisM7withPhiX_FD_26618 | JGI IMG/M metagenome (IMG submission 26618)
CCTTCCTTGGCCTCGACGGCCTGGTGCAAGCCATCGCTCCAGCGGCGGCCCGCCATTTTGCGGCCCGTGAAGGTATCGACGATGAGGACCTTGTTGTCCTCGACGACGTATTCCACGTCTTTTTCGTAGAGACAGTAGGCCTTGAGGAGCTGCGAAATGTTGTGGATGCGCTCGGCCTGCGCGTCGCAATGCGCCTGGCGGTCGGCCTTCTTCTGAATCTTTTCGGCGGGCGTGAGAGCCGCGTTCGTCTCGATGTCCGCAAACTCGGTGAGCAGATCGGGCAACACGAATGCGTCCGCGTCGTCGGGGTTCAAATACTCGCGGCCGAGCTGCGTGAGGTCGGCGTCCTGCTGGCGCTCGTCGATCGTGAAGAACAGCTCCTCCTTGAGCTCGATGAGTTCGTCCTTCGTCTTGTTGTCCTGGTAGAAATACAACTCCGCCTTGTCCACGAGGCGGCGCGTGTCGGGATCCTCCATCAGGCGCATGAGCGCCTTGTTGCGCGGCTGGCCGAGCTTAACCTTGAAGAGAATGCGGCCGGCGGCGTCCTTGTCGCCTTTTTCGAGGAGTTCCTTGCCCTCGGCAACGAGGCGGCCACAGAGCATGGTCTGGCGCTTGACGAGCTGATCGACGAGCGGCTTGAACTTGTCGTATTGGTGCGTGGAGACGGTCGCGGGGCCGCTGATGATGAGCGGCGTGCGCGCCTCGTCGATGAGGATGGAATCGACTTCATCGACGATCGCAAAGTAATGCCCGCGCTGCACCTGCTGCTCGCGGCTGGTCGCCATGCCGTTGTCGCGCAGGTAGTCGAAGCCGAACTGCGCGTTCGTGCCGTAGCTGATGTCGGCGGCGTATTGCGCGCGGCGCTCCTCGGGATCCTGGTCCTCTTGGATGATGCCCGTCGTCAGGCCGAGAAAGCCGTAGAGCTGGCCCATCCACTCGGCGTCGCGCCGGGCGAGGTAATCGTTCACCGTCACGAGATGGACGCCGCGACCGGTGAGGGCGTTGAGATAAAGCGGCAGCGTGGCGACGAGCGTCTTGCCTTCGCCGGTGGCCATTTCGGCGATGCGGGATTTGTGAAGCACCATGCCGCCGATGAGCTGCACGTCGAAATGGACCATGTTCCACGTCACCGGCTGGTCGCAGACCGTGAAGCTCTGCTTGCGCTCGGTGAGCCGGCGCGCGGCGTGCTTCACCATCGCGAAGGCCTCGGGCAAAAGCTCGTCGAGGCGGTCCTGCAACGCCTTGGGATCCTCGATCTTCGCGAGCTCTTCCTTCCAGGCGGCCGTCTTCGCGCGCAGTTCGTCGTCGCTCAACGAAGCGAGCTGCGGCTCGAGTTCGTTGATGCGCCGGATGGTCGGCTGCATGCGGCGCAACTCGCGCGTATTTTTCGAGCCGAGGATGAGTTTGAGAATCCAGTTGATCATGACGGACACCGCCCGGATCGGATTTTCGAGCATCGGGCGGAACGCAGAATGAAAGGCCGATGCCCGCGAAAGGCAATGGCAAAACGGCGACGCTCCCGCCGCATGGGTCGCTACTTCGGCGCAAGCGGGTGCGCGGCGTCGGGCAGAATATCCCCGGCGGCGATCTCCACCTCGCGCTCCATCCCGAGCACCTCGAGCAACACCGCCACCCGCTCCCGCGCCGGCAGCAGGCGGGATACCACCGCCTTCACGCCGGCAAACGCCCCCTCGACAATCTTCACTTCCGTGCCCGGCTCGATCGGCTGCGGGATGACGATGGTTTCGTCGCCGGTCACATGCGCGCGCAGCTCGGCAATAATCTCCTCCGGCACGACCGCCGGTTGGTCGCCAAAGCGCACGATGGTCGAAACGCCCGAGATCGAAACGACATGTCGGTGGCTCTCGGCAAACGCGAACCGCCCGAAAAGATACCCGGGAAACATCCCCTCCGTCACCCACATCACGCCATCGCGCCGGGCGCGTTTGAAGCGAATGAACGGGCAAAAAATCTCAATGCCTCCCTCGGTGCGCAGCATGCGCGCCGTCACGGCCTCCTGCTTCGGCCGCACGCGCACGCAATACCAGGCCGGTTCGGCGGGAACGAGTTTCGGGTCAAACGAGGCCATGCGAATTACAAAAGGGAAAAGCAGCAAACAGGAAAGGTTTCAACCCGTCTCCCTCTTTTCGTGGGATTCTGGTCATTGAATTCCAAGCGGATTTTGTTCCGAAATCGTTACATCTTCGCAATTTCGTGGCGGGATCGCCTTGTGAATAACTTGTGCATAAACCAAAGGACGGCGAATGGCTCATTATCGCACAGGGTGGATTTCAGACGTGCATCTCGGCACCCGCGGATGCAAGGCGGAGGCGCTTCTCGAATTTCTCAAGCATCACGAATTCGAGACGCTTTATCTCGTCGGCGACCTCATCGACATCTGGGCGCTGCGGCGCGGCATCTATTGGCCGCAGGAGCACAACGACGTCATCCAAAAGCTCCTCCGCAAAGGCCGCAAGGGCACCGAGATCATCTACATCATCGGGAACCACGACGAATTCCTCGGCAGCTTTTTTGGAAATTTTGCCAGCGTGACGCTGCAGCAAAACGCCATCCACACCACCGCCGACGGCCGACGCATCCTCGTCATTCACGGTCACGAACTCGATACCGTCGTGCAGAATCTCGGCTGGCTCGCCCACGTCGGCGACATCGGTTATACGCTGCTGATGCGCTTCAACGGCCTCATCAATTTCTTCCGCCGCCGCTGCGGACTCGGATATTGGTCGCTCAGCGCCTACGTGAAGGCCGAGGTCAAAAACGTCGTGAGCTTCATCGGACAGTTCGAGGAATCCGTCGTCCGCTACGCCCGCGAGCACGAGGTCGATGCCGTCCTCTGCGGCCACATCCACACCGCCGCGGCGCGCGAAATCGGCGGCATCGCCTATTACAACACGGGCGACTGGGTCGAGAGTGGCACGGCCATCGTCGAGCACTCCGACGGCCGGATGGAATTGATCCATTTCCCGCTGGATCAGCCTCCGACCGAGGCGCCGGCCGAGGAAGAGGAAGCCCTCGCCCTCGCGAACGCCTAGCTGCGATTTGAGTCCCGCTGCTCACGCACGAGCGGGTGGCGTCCGCTCAAGCGATGCCGGACCTCAGAACATCCGCACGTGTCCGTCTGCAAAAACGACATTGATGTGTCCCGCATGCGTCGCCCCCTCGAAATCCGTTGCCAGGGCCAACCGCGAAGGCGGCGGCACGATTTCTCCCCGACGGGGAATATAAATCTTCGGGGCGCTCGTCAGTTCGTCATCCACGGTCGGTCGCCACATGTAGCTGGACCCTTCCTTTTTAAAGTAATTGTGAAGTTTCACGTCGGCCGGGCACCGCAGCGTAGCCTCGGTGAGGCCGTAGGGTCCAAGCACCGCGAGCATCGTGCCGGCACCGGTACCGGGCGGGTAAACCGGGTTGGTCGGCATCGACTCGATTTGCGGGAAGCGATTGTCATTGTCCGCCGCGTAATTCAGCACGGCGATGCCCACCTGCGATAGGTTATTGGCGCATTTCACGCTCTCGGCCTTCGCAATCGCGCGACCAATGGCGGGGGTCAATAGCGAGATCAACATCACGATGATCGAAATGGTCACCAGCAATTCCACCAATGTAAATCCAGATCGGGCGGCTCTCATGGGGTCTAGGAAGCGGATTTTTTCATCTGCTGTTTTCTCTCGATGTATTGGCGAAAGCGCTCGGCGCGTTTTTCCGGGCTGCGCTTCGCGTCCCGCGACATCATGCGCTCCACCATGCGGTCCTGAAACGCTGGGTTATTGAAAATTTTTTCCATTTCGGCGCGGCGCTCCGCCTCGGGGAGGGCGCGAATCCGTTCCCAATTGGCCCGCATTTCGCTGAAATCCTTCGTGGCCTGCTCCCGCTCCGCGGGCGGAAGCTGGGCGAGACGGGCCTCCGTGCGTTCCTGCACCCACTGCGGATTGAAGTTCCCCCGTCCGCCAAAGCCGCCGTCGGGCGGGCCGCCACCGCGATCTCCACCCCCGCCATCGGCGGTGCGGGTCGGATCGTCCGTGCGCACGCGGATGACGAACACTTCCTCCACCTGGCCCTTGACGGCGTGCACGAGCTGCTTGATGGCGGAGGCGACTTTTCCCCCCGTCGGCGGCGACGAAAGCACGGGATTCCACGTCTGCGGAACGATCGCGCCCGCGCCCGTCTTCTGCGTCATTTGGTCGAGATACGCCTGAAACTCCGGTTTGTCCGACGGCGAGACCTTCCACGACACCCGCCGCACGTCGATGACGGTATCCGTCATATCCATGCCCCCTCCGAAGCCGCCGCCGCCGCCAAAGCGGGCGAAATCCGCATTGCGCCGGTCGCCTTGCTGGAGCGCGGTGATTCCGGCAATAACGTCGCTTTTCTGCGGCCCTGCCACGTAGGTAATATTCCAATTTCCGTCCAGCCGCGCCGCGAGCACGTCCACGGCATCCACCGCCGGCACGCGATCCACATCCATATCGATGGCCGTCGTGAGATCGGCGTTGGTGACGATCTTGATTCCACCCTGGCGTTCGATGGAGGAAATGACCTTCGAGAGCGGCTGGGCTGAGGCATGCACCGTGACGAGCCCCCATCCGGCAATCCAGTTCCAGACCAACATCGCGAGCAGCACCGCCGCGACTCCGAGCAAAATCTTAAACCGGGTGGGATTCATATGGGAATGAAACGCTTTGATTACGGAAAGGTTGCAAGTTTTCTTTCCCGGAAAGGGCTCTCGTTCGGAAGTAGCGGGCAATGGGGCTTGATCTTTTTCGCTTAGACGCGAATAGTGACGCTTCGTCAGGGGTCTCTTTCGTGCAAATAACGGCCTGCTATTTCGCAACTCTCTCTCCCGGATCACTCAGGATCCGGCGATTCTTGCGTCCGTTGCTCCGTCTGCTCGAGAGCCTGCTCGCACCCGCGCCGGGGGAAGTCCCAGCCGCGCGCCATCGCGAGCCCTCCGACGTCAAACCATTGCGGAAAAGGGCGGTCGTATCCCGTCACTCACGCGCCGAAGTCCGGCGCGGCGCCCATTCCGCCACATATCGTAAATACAACCATGTCAACCAATTACACTTCAGAGAATCCCCGCCAGTCCTCCTCGCGCGGGCCCCGTCGCCGCTCCCGGCGCGGTGGTTCCAACCGCTCCGGCGAAGGCAGTTCACGTAGCTCATCCGAGGGCGGCAACAGCAACCGTTCCCGTCGCTCCGAAAGTTCCCCGCGCAAGCCCAAGGAACTCACCCTCTGGGAAAAAATCGTGGCGTTCTTCACCGGCGGCAAGTCGGCGAAAGCCGCCGCTCCCGCCGCCCGTCGCAGCGAGCGCACTTCCTCGAACGAACCCCGCGCCGACCGCACGGAACGCCCCGAGCGGGCTCCGCGCGCGCCCCGCACGGGAATGCGTCCGCCCGAGTCCGTCGAGGTCACGACCCCGCGCCTTTACGTGGGTAATCTCTCCTTCGACGCGACGGAGAGCGACCTCCACGAGCTCTTCAGCGGCCTCGGCATCGTCCAGACCGTCGAAGTCGTCAGCAACCGGCAGACCCAGCGCTCCAAGGGCTTCGGGTTCGTCCAGATGCAGACCATCGACGAAGCCAAGCGCGCCGTCAGCGAACTGCACGACAAGGAATACATGGGCCGCAAACTCGTGGTGAGCGGGGCCAAGGCCGCCGACCGCCGCGACGAACGCGAAGACCGCTCCCAGCAGCCGGAGCAGTAAACCCCATCCACAAATTCAGAAGAAGGGCCGACCGTAAAAAAGTCGGCCCTTTTTCTTTGCCCCCGCCGCGAAACTCTTCAGAAAATCCCGAGCCGAGCGAAGCGAGACCGCCGCTCCAGGCAACCCTCCATTGAAAGCGGCAATCCCAAATCCTCAATCCAAAATCATTTATCTCGCGGGTCCCACCGGCGTGGGAAAGACCGCCCTGGCTGTCGCGCTTGCCGAGCAACTCGACGCGGAGATCGTGGGGGCCGACGCGTTCCAGATCTACGCCGGATTGCCGTTGCTGACCGCGCAACCGACCCCGAAGGAGCGTTCGCGCGTGCCTCATCACCTCGTCGGTTGCGTGCCGGTCACGGAGGCGTTCGACGCGCAGCGATACGCCGAGCGGGCAGGGCCATTGATTGAGGAAATCGTCGCGCGTGGCCGGGTCGCGCTCGTCGTGGGCGGCACCGGCCTCTATTTTCGTGCCCTCATCGACGGCCTCGCTCCCACGCCGCCCCCCGATGCCAACTTGCGGGCGGAACTGAACACGCTCGATCTGCCGGACTTGATCGCCCGTCTTCGGGCCGCTGATCCCTCCGCGCTGGCGCAGGTCGATCTGCAAAACAAGCGGCGCGTCACCCGCGCCATCGAGATCGTCGAAGGTTCGAACCGGCCGTTGGCGGAATTTCGACAAACGCCGTCGTCGTCCGCGTGCGGATTGCTCCTCACCCGCGAACGCAAGGAATTGCACGAGCGCATCGCGGCCAACGTCCGCGCAATGTTCGAGCAGGGTGTGGTCGAGGAAGTGCGCGCCTTGGGCGATTCCCTCGGGCCAACCGCCTCCCGGGCGATCGGCGTCCGTGAGATTCAGGCCCTTCTCCGAGGCGAACTCACTCGTGCGGCCTGCGAGGAAGCCATCGCCATCGCGACCCGCCAATACGCCAAAAGGCAGTTGACCTGGTTCCGACACCAAACTAGGTTTCAGCCGTTGGATTTGACCGGCCCGCCCCATCCCTCGCTCGCGGTTGAGAGCGCCCTTCGCGCGCTCCGCGAGTTCGACGCATCATGATCGAATCGACGCCGCGATTCACGGAACGGGCCATCCTCGTCGGCCTCGAACAGCAAGGCGTCAGTCACTGGGACCTCGAAGATTCGCTGCAGGAGCTGAAATTGCTCGCCGCCACCGCCGGCGCCGAGGTCGTCGAGATCATCGTCCAGAAGCTCGAAAAGCCCACCGCGCCCTATTACATCGGCAAGGGCAAGGTCGAGGAAATCGCCCGCCTCTGCCGCGAGAAACACGCCACCTCCGTCATCTTCGACGACGAACTCTCGCCTGCCCAGGGCCGCAATCTCGAGGAACTCACCTCCCGCAAGGTCCTTGATCGGACCCAGCTCATCCTCGACATCTTCGCCCAGCGCGCCCGCACGAAGGAGGGCCGCCTGCAGATCGAGCTCGCCCAGCTCCAATACCTGCTCCCGCGCCTCACGCGCATGTGGACCCACCTCTCACGCCAGAGCGGCGGCATTGGCACCCGCGGCCCCGGCGAAACCCAGCTCGAAGTCGATCGCCGCCGCGTGCAGGAACGCATTTCCCGGCTCGAACGCGACCTCAAGGACGTCCGCCGCAACCGCACCGTCCAACGCGAGGGCCGCCTGCGCCACAACTGGCCGCTCGCCTCGCTCGTGGGCTACACAAACGCCGGCAAATCCTCGCTCCTGAACCGCCTCACCGGCGCCGGCGTGCTCGCCGAGGACAAGCTTTTCGCCACGCTGGACCCCACCACGCGCCAGTTTCTCCTGCCCAATCGCCAGAAAATGCTGCTCACGGACACGGTGGGTTTTATCCGCAAACTGCCGCACACCGTCATCGAGGCCTTCAAGGCCACGCTCGAGGAAGTCGCCCTCGCCGACCTGCTCATCCACGTCGTCGATCTCAGCCATCCGCATTTCCACGAGCAGATGGAAGCCGTCGAAAAAACCGTGAGCGAACTCAACGCCGACGGCAAACAGACCATGCTCGTCTTCAACAAGATCGACGCCGTCGCCGATCCCGCCGTCGTCTGGCAAACGCTCTCCCACCACCCCGGCAGCGTCGGCATCTCCGCCCGCACGGGCGAGGGGATGGACGCCTTCGTCGAGGAACTCACCCTGCGCCTCAGCGCGTGGCGCATGCGCGTGGAATTCCACGTGCCCATCGGCGAATCCGCCGCGCTGGCCGAGCTGCACCGCATCGGCCACGTGCTTTCCGTGCGCTACGAGGACGACATCGCCGTCGTCACCGCGCACGTTCCGCCGGAGGCCAAGAGCCGTTTCGCCGCCTTCGAGCTCGCGCACGTTTAGCTCGCCGCGGCCGGCGGCCAATGCACGGCCAGCCAGATCGTCGGGTCCGCCGTCCAGCTCACGCGGTGGCGCCGATGCGCGGGAAGAAAAAGCGAATCGCCGCGCTCGAGTCGGACGATTTCCTCCGGCTCCGCCAACGTCAACTCCGCCGCGCCCTCGACGACGACCACCCATTCCGCCCACGCCTGGTCATACCACTCGCCAGCGGGCGTAACCTGGCCACGCGAAACGATCCGTTCGACGCGCACGCCATCGTGCGTCGCCAGCGTCAGAAATTCCTCCGCCGCACCGACTGCGGGGAGGGAAGCAAAGAGGTTCGTCATCACGCCGCATTCTCCGCTAAACTCGCGGCCATGCACCGGTTTTTCCTGCCCGCCGAGGCTTTGCTCTCCGAATCTCCCACGCTCGCTGGCGACGAGGCCCATCATTGCCTGAACGTCGTGCGGCACGGCGTCGGCGACAAGATCGTCATCTTCGACGGCCGCGGCCATGAAGCCACCGCAGAAATCGTAAGCACCACGAAACGCGAGGCGGCGCTACGCGTGCTGCACCGCGCAAAATCCGCGCCGATCGCCTGCCGCCTCACGCTCGCGCAGGCCGTGCCGAAGGGCAAAAACATGGACCTCATCATCGAGAAGGCCGTGGAACTGGGCGCCGCCGCCATCGTGCCGCTGCTTTCGGATCGCACCGTGGTCCAGCTCGACGCAAAGGAAGCCGCCGCCAAGCGCGCGAAGTGGCAAACGGTCGCCCTCGAAGCCTCCAAACAATGCGGCCAAAACTGGCTGCCCGAGGTTGCCGCGCCCGTGAGCCCAAAGGCTTTCTTCGAGCAACACCGCCCGACCGGCCTGCTCCTCATTGCCTCGCTGCAAAGCGATTCCCGCCCGATCAAACCCACGCTCGCCGCCTACGCCACAGAGCACGGCGCGCCGCCCACCGAGGTCACGATTTTCGTCGGCCCGGAAGGCGATTTCACCCCGGCGGAACTCGGTCTGGCGAAAAGCAACGGCTGCGCGCCCGTCACGCTCGGCCCGATCATTCTGCGCACCGAGACCGCCGCGATCTATTGCCTGAGCGTGCTCGGCCACGAACTGTTCAACGACGCGTGAGAGCGTCGGGTAGGGGCATCGCGCTGCGATGCCCGGGCGCCGCAGCGCGGTGCCCCTACCGATGATTCCACCGCGCGAGCGATTGCTCGTGCAAATGGCGGCGGCGGAAAAATCGCGGCAACAGGCCGTATTTCGGGCTGAAAAGCAGCGCTGCGAGGAAGATCAATCCGAGCACGAGCACGATGCACGCGCCGGATGGCAGGTTCAGCCAATACGAGACCGCCAGCCCGAGGCACGAGCCGAACATTCCCAGCAATCCTCCGCCCCAGAACAGCGCGCTGAACGAGTCCGAGAAGAGGTAGATCGTCGCCGCGGGCGCGACGAGCATGCCGAGCGCGAGCACGACGCCGACCGCCTGGAGCGACGAAATCATCGACAGCACGAGCGCGCCCATCAGCAGATAGTTCAGCGCGTTCACGGGCACACCCTGGCTCGCCGCGATCGATGGCTCGAAGATCGTCAGGAATAGCGGCCGCTCCAGCGCCACAAGCACCGGCAGGACGAGGAGACTGATCGCGTAGATCACCCACAGGTCGGAATCCGCCAGCCCGAGAATGTTGCCGAAAAGGTAGTGGTGAAGCTCCACGCGCACCGGCGCGAGGCTCAGCAAGACAAGCCCGAGCGAAAACGCGCAGGCAAACAGCAGCCCGAGCGACGTGTCTTCCTTGATGCGCGAACTCCGCGAGATGAGCTGCGTGCCCAGCGCGACGAGCAGCGCCGCCACGAACGCCCCGAAGAACAAACCCGCCGGCGCGAGCCCGAAGAGCAGGATCGCCACCGCCAGGCCCGGCAGCAGGGAGTGCGCCATCGCGTCGGCCATCAGAGCCAGCCGCCGCAGCACGATGAACGTGCTCAGGCAGCCGTTCGTAAAACCAATGAGCGCACAGCCGAAAAACGCCCGCTGCATGAACTCGTGCCGGAAGGGATCGGAAATCCAGTCGATCATTTGGCGTGGTGGTGATGGCCTTCGCCGGCAAAGGCGAGCGTGCCGAAGGTTTTGTCGATGTTGGTTTCCGTGAAGGTCGTCGTCGTGTCTCCGAATGCGATCAGCTCGCCGTTGAGGAAGATCACCTGATCGAAAAGTTCCGGCACCGTTTTCAAATCGTGATGCGACGCGATCACGAGATTCCCCGCCGCAGCGAGTCGGCGGAGCGTTGCGCCCAGCAAATCCTGCGCGGGCTTGTCGAGGCCGGTGAACGGCTCGTCGAGGAGCATTACGTGGGCCTCCTGCGCCAGAGCGCGGGCAAGAAAGGCGCGCTGCTGCTGGCCGCCGGAAAGCGCGCTGATCTGGCGATCGGCCAGCTCGAGCAACTCCATGGTCGCGAGCGCCATATCAACCGCGGCTTCATCGGCCGGGCCAAATCGCCGCCACCAGCCGAGCCGCGTGTAGCGGCCCATCTCGGCGAGGCCGCGCACCGTCACCGGGAAATCCCAATCCACCGCCTCCCGCTGCGGCAGGTAGGCGATGTCGCGTCGCGTGCTGCGGACGCCATGCCCGCCGAGCTCGATGGAACCGGTCTCCGGCTTGATCAAGCCAACCATCGCCTTGAAGAACGACGTCTTGCCGGCGCCGTTCGGCCCGAGCAACGCGATGGATTTCCCGCACTGCATCTCGAGCGTGACGTGATGCACCGCGGGCACGCGGTGATAGGAGACCGTGAGGTCGCGGATGTGGAGCCGGTGGGAAGACATGGGCTAATGAAAGGTCAAAACGTCGCTCGCCGCGCCGTCGCCCCAAAGCGTTTGCGCTACCGGGTCCTCGTCGCCCCGGGTCACGGAAAGTTTCACGGCCGCGGTGCCGCCGGCGGGCCATTTCGCGTCCACCGCAAGGTCGATGCCCTCCTTCGGGACCGGGAGGCTCACGTCCTTCTCGACCGGCGAGGTCGGCGATTCCCCCTGCCAGACGACTTTGCCGAGGTGCGAAACCGAAAACGTGAACGGCACCGCAGTCGAGACGATCTGCAAATGCACGCGCGACTCCGCCGTCGCCGCGGCGGCCGGCATCACGACCGGGGCGGCTTTCATCGCGGTGAAGCTGCGCAAGGGCACGAGCAGCGCGAGCAACACCGCGATCATCGCAACGGCCCGGAGCAGGGGTGAACCGCGCATGCGCTATTTCAGAGCCTCCACGATCGTCGTCACATTATGCCGCTGCATGGCGTCGTAGGAATCCACGCCGGCGCCCAGGCCGTCCGCATACAGGGTGCCGCCGATCTTTGCGCCGGTCTCCCGCGTAATCTCTGTGCTCACCTTGGGGTTGAGCGTATCTTCGAGAAAGACGGCCTTCACGCCCGCCTTCTTGATCGTATCGATCAAGTCGTTGACCTGCTTGGTCGAGGCCTCCTGCTCTGTGCTGATGCCCTCGATGGCGTAAATCTTGAAGCCGTAGTCGCGCGCGAAATACTGGAACGCGTCGTGTGAGGACACCAACTCGCGTTTGTCACGCGGCAGCAGCGCGACCTCCTGCTTGATCCATTGGTTCAACGTCGCGAGCTTCGTGAGATAAGCCGCGGCATTTTTCGTGAAGACATCCTTGTCCGCCGGGGCGGCCGCGATGAGCGCGTCGCGCACGATCTTCGTCGCGCGCTCAACGTTCGGCACGCTGTTCCACCAATGCGGATCCTCGACGAGCGTGTTCGGATTTTCCTCTTCGGTCATTTTCAAGGATGGCAGCTGGTCGCCGACCTTGACGAGCGCCGCGTCGCCGCCCGCGCTGGCCTGCAACTTGTCGAGGTAATGCTCGATGTGCTTGCCGGAGGCGAGGATGAGCCTTGCGCCGGCAAGCTGCTTGAGGTCGCCGGGCGTGGGCTGGTATTCGTGCGGATCGACGCCCGGCCCGACAAGGCTGATCACGTTCACCGCGCCGCCGCCCACTTGCTCTGCGATCTCGGTGAGGATCGTGGAAAAAGAAATCACCTTCACTTTGTCGGCCGCCCCGGCCGTTCCAAGCGCCAAACCAATGGCCGCCAGGACAGGAAGGAATGTCTTCATGCGGCGGACCATAGCGCGGCAAAACGTTAACGCAAGTGTCTTTTGTCAGATAGCCACCTTCGGATAAGTGTGGATTGCGCCGAAGGGTGGATGGCCCTAGAATTTTGACGTGAAGCAACCGCCCTTGGAGGAACGCGTCGAATGGGCGCTCAATTTTTGCCGCGAGAAGGGAATGCGCCGCACGCATGCCCTGCGGCAGATCCTGCGCGTGCTCTTCAAAATCGACCGTCCCATCGGCTGGGCGAACCTCGCAAAGGAGCCGGCGCTGGCCGACTCCTGCGATCCGTCCTCGATTTTCCGCATCCTTGTGAAGCTCGAGGAGATCGGCCTCGTGCGGCGGATGGGCTCTCCCGAGCGCTCCTATTATTTCATGCTCAACCTGCCGGGCGAGCATCACGAGCACATCATCTGCCGCGAGTGCGGCAAGATCGAGAACCTCGAGGTGGAATGTCCGGTCGAGAAGCTTGAGAAAAAGGTGACGTCGAAAACGGGCTACCGCGACGTCTATCACGAGCTGGATTTTTTCGGCGTCTGCCCGACCTGCCAGACCGCTTAATCCCAGGCCGGCAAGGTGACCATAAAGGTCGCGCCGTGGCCCAATTCGCTTTCGCAGCGGACATCGCCGCCCATGCCCTCGGCCATCAATTTCACGATGGAGAGACCCAGCCCGACGGAATGCTCGTGCGCCGCCGCGTTCGCGCTGAGCCGCGTGAAAGGACGGAACAACATCCGCTGATCCTCGGACGACAGGCCCGGGCCTTCGTCGCGCACCGAAAGGGCAATTCGCCGCCCCGCAACCGCCCGGATTTCGACCCAGACGGAGGAATGGGGGAGCGAGTATTTCACCGCGTTCGAGACGAGGTTCGTCAAGATCTGGCGACAGGCGGTGAGGTCGCCGCGAATCATCAGGTCGTCGCCTTCGAGATGAAACGTGATGTCCTTGACCTTCGCGGCGAGCTGGTGCGCGTTGACGGCAAACTCCAGCAGCGGGCCGGTCTCGACGCGTTCGCCGCGCAGCGTCAGCTCCCGTCGCTCGATGGCGTCGATGTTCAAAAGATTCTGCGCCAGCGCGATCATGTGCTCGGCCTCCACGCCGATGTCGCGGAGAAGGTCGCCAAGCTCCTCGGAGGGCGGCCCGTCGTCATCCGCGAAGAGCCGCGAGACGGAAACGACGTTGCCGAAGGCGCCGCGAATGTCATGCGACACGATGCCGAGGAAGCGGTTCTTGTCCTCGTTCAGCCGGCGCAAATGCCGGCTGATGCGCTCGAGCTGACGGTTGTAGGTGAGCAGCATGTCGCGGGCGCCCTTGAGTTCCAGATGCGTGCGGACGCGGGCCACCAGTTCCTCGGCCTTGAACGGTTTCGTGACGTAGTCCACCGCGCCGAGCTGAAACCCCTGCAGGATGTCGTCCGTATCGGTGCGGGCGGTGATGAAAATCACGGGGATGTCGGCGGAATCGGCCTCGGATTTCAAGATGCGGCAGACCTCGAGGCCGTCCATCACGGGCATCATGATGTCCAGGAGGATGAGGTCCGGCTTGCGATTGCGGATCAGCGCGAGCGCGCGGGTGCCGCTGGGCGCGGCGAGGATTTCGTAGCCCGCCTTCGTCAGATGCCCGGCCAGCACCTGCAAATTCTCGGGCATGTCGTCCACGATGAGGACCAGCCGTTTGCGGGCGGGAATCACCCGCGGGGTGTTTTCGGAAGTGTCGTCGGCGGGGTCGGCGTTCATGATCTAACGAGGGTTCCCTGCTCCGAGGGAAGAAAAGTCATTCCAAATTCCTGTAATGTGGTTTCCATGGCGGCAAGGTCGAAGCATTCGGCGGCGGCCGCCAGACGATGGCCGTAATCGCGCAGCGCGGCGTGAAAATACTCGTCGCCCAGGGCCTCGAGTCGTCGCCCGAAAGCCTCCACCTCGCTGACGAGCGGCGCCTGCACGAGCGCGGCCCACGTTTCGCGGCAACCCTCCAGCTGCGGCTGCAGCTCGGCAAGGCGCGGCGACGGAAGCGGCCGCTCGGCAACGGTCGGCGCAGGGACGGGTTCGCGCGGGAGGCCCGGCCGCGTGCGGCAAAAATTGCGCATCTGGCCGGCGAGGTCGGCGCGGCTGATGGGCTTGCGCAGGTAGCCGTCGCAGATCGGCTTGAGCGCGGTCTCCTCGCTCTGCATCGCGGACGCCGTGACGATGATGATGGGAATGTGCTTGAGCGAGTCGTCGGATTTGAGCGCCCGCGTGGCCTGCATGCCGTCCATGATCGGCATGCGCACGTCCATGAGGATCACGTCGGGCCGCTCGGTGCGCGCGAGTTCGATGGCTTCGCGGCCGTTCGTCGCCTCGATCAACTGGTGGTCGGTGCCGAAGAAGAACGCGCGGACGAGGTCGCGGTTCATCGCGATGTCGTCGGCGACGAGCACCCGGCAAGGCTCGAGATCGGTGAGGTCGAAAGCCTGCTCGGTGCTTCCGGCGGTGCCTTGCGTCGCGGGCGTCGCGGTAAGTTGCACGTCCGGAAAAGTGAAGCGGAACGTGGTACCCTGCCCGACCTGGCTGCGAACGGAAATCCGCCCGCGCATCATTTCCACGAGCCGTTTGGTGATTGTGAGGCCGAGGCCGGAACCGCCGTATTTTTTCGTGCTCTGCCCGCTCTGCTGGGTGAATTCCTCGAAGATGCGCTGCTGCTCGTCGTTCGAGATGCCGATGCCCGTGTCCTCGACTTCGAGGATCAATTCGACGGCGTTTTTCGAGGGATCGACGGCGCCGGTGAAGGCGCGAATCTTCACGTGGCCGCTCTCGGTGAACTTCAAGGCATTGCCGACGACGTTGAACAGAATCTGCCGCAGGCGGATCTCGTCGAGCAGGAGGCTGGCCGGCACGTCGAGGGCCACGTCGAGCGAGAGTTCGATGTCCTTCTGCTCGGCCTTTTGCGAGAAGATGTGCCGCACGTCGCGCAGCACGGTGCGGATGTCGAGCGCGTCGTATTCGAGCCGCAGCTTGCCGGCCTCGATCTTCGAGAGGTCGAGAATGTCGTTGATGAGCGCGAGGAGCGTGCGGCCGCTGGAGGAGATCGCCTCGACGTAGCTCCGCTCCCGCTCGCCGCGCGCGAGGCCGTGCAGCAGCTCGGCAAAGCCGAGGATGGCGTTCATCGGCGTGCGAATTTCGTGGCTCATGTTCGCGAGGAATTCCGACTTCGCGCGGTTGGCGGATTCCGCATTTTCGATCGCGTGCTGGAGGGCGGATTCCGCGCGCTTCTTCTGCGTGATGTCGCGCACGATGCCCTCGTAATAGAGCGGGCGGCCCTGGTCGTCGGCGATCAGGCGCGCCGTCTCGTTGATCCATATGGCCGAGCCGTCGGCGCAGCGCACCTGGGACTCGAAGTCCTTCACGATGCCGTCGCGATCAATGATCTCGCGGAACTGTCGCCGGCGGTCGGGATCGAGATAGAGTCCGTTGGCGTTCACCAGGTGGGCGGTGAAATCCTCCACCGACTGGTATTTGTAAATGCGCGCGAGCGCGGAATTCGCCTCGAGATAGCGCCCGTCGAGATCGGTGCGAAAAATTCCGTCCACCGAGCCCTCGAAAATTCCGCGATAGTTCCGGCCCGCGTCGATCAAGCCCCGTGCGACGACGTTGAAGGCCTGGCCGACCCGTCCGAGTTCGTCGTGCGTATCGAGCGTGACGAGAATGTTTTCGTCGCCCGCCTTCATCCGCTCGGTCGCCTCCTGCAACGTCTGCACGGTGCCCATGATCGAGCGATAGAATGCGATCCAGAGATAGGTCACCAGGACGATCGCCGCGAGCGCGACGGCCAAAAGCGCCGCGAGCTGCCCGCGCAACATCGCGATGCGGTAGGCCAGCACCACGTCGAGCTGCGCGGCCGCGCGCTCCCACAGCCAGGTGTTGCTCGCCAGCACGACCGCGGAGGCATGCTGGTATTGTTCTTCGCTGAAGCTCGCGCGACCGCCAGCCTGCGCGCTCTCGTCGATGATGCGCAGCAGCGCGTGGGTGGCGGAGACGTATTGCGCCAGCGGCTGCTCGAGCGCCGCCTGCACGGTGGCGCTCCGATTGTTCGCAAACGCGACGCCGAGGCCGCGCTCGACTTTTTCGAGATTGAAACGCAGCAACCCGGCCTGCGACAGGAGTTGGTTGAAATCCGATTCGGCGAGACCGCCCTTTTCGCTCCGCGCGCCCACGATCTGCCGCGTGCGCGCCACGATGCTCGCGCTCTCGGGCAGCTTGAGCAGGATCGCATCCATCAAATAATACGAGTCGAGATCGGGATCGAGAATGAGTGTGCTCTGGTCGCCGACGAAGGCGCTGAGATCCTCGACGTTGCCATTGAGCAGTTGAAATTGTTGCTCGCTGATCTCGGGCGTCAGCTTCGCGAGCTGGGTTTTCACGTCCTCCCAGCAATCGCGGAGGATGCGAAACCGCTTCGTCGTGCCGAGTTCATCGCCAAGGCGTGCATCGACTTCGCCGAGCTTGTGCATCGAGCCGTCCAGCTCCGTCTGCCGGGTCGGATAAAGCTCGATGGCGAACGGCTGCTTCTCGAGGTAGGCGGTCGCGAGCGAACGCGCCTCGGGCAGCGCGTCGTGGAGCTCGTTCAACGGCGTGAGATATTCCACGCCGTCGATCTCGAGCTGGGCCACGCGGATTTGCTCCTGAATGCGCGCGTTCAAAAAGATCAGCACCAGCGCAAGCGGGAGGGCGAAAAGCAGACTGATGAGCGTGAACTTGCGCGGGAAGGTCAACCGATTGAGCAGACGAATCGCCGGCGAGAACCACGATGACGTGCTTCGGTGCGCGCGCATGGGTTCACTTTTGGCCATTTCGATATCCCGTGGCAAGTTCGCCCGCGGATTTCTCCAGACTGGAAAAAAACCCCTCGTTTTTCCTTCGCCGTCCTTTCGATCTGGATTAGCTTCCCCGACTGATCCCTCCCCGGACATGTCGTCCCCTCCCGTTATCGGGTTTTATATAAACCCACGCGAAAACTGGAACGTCGGTTACACGATGGCTCTCGGCGCGAGTCAGGCCGCGAGCCGCGCGGGGAAACGCCTTGTCGTCATCGAGCAGATGGAAGCCTTCGCGGATTTGCCCCTCGAGGGCTTCATCCTTTTCGACATGGAAACCGGCGGCGCGGAAATCGCCCGCGCCGTGCGCATGCGCGGCATTCCGCTCGTCGCCGTTGGCCGCCCGATCCTGGAGCTGCCCGACGTGCCCGCGATCTGCGTGGATAATCGCGGAGGGGTCCGCCGGGCTGCGGAGGCCCTGCTCGCCATGGGCCATCGCCGGATCGCTTTTCTCGGCGGGATCGAGGATCATTGGGAAAACCTGCTCCGCCTTGCCGGCACGCAGGAGGCCTTGGAAGCCGCCGGCGCGCCACTGCCGCGACGATGGATTTTCCACACCGGCGATTGGCTTACGCCCAGCGCGTTCAGTTGGGGCGAGAAGATCGCGCGGGAATGCGAGGACCTCACCGCGCTTGTCTGCGCGAACGATCGCATGGCCCAGGGCGCCATCATGGGCATCCGCCGCGCCGGGTTGCGCGTGCCGGAGGATATTTCCGTCACCGGATTCGACAACTTTGCTTTCGTCCACAACTTTGACCCCGAGTTCAGCGATCCTCCGCTCACGACGCTGGCCTATCCGAGTTTCGAGATCGGCTATCGGGCCATCGAGCACCTCGCTGCGGCGGAGGCCAGTCCGCGGCTCATTCCACCGGCGCTGATCTTCCGGCAGTCGGTCGTGCCCCGCGACGGAGGCGAACGTCCACCCGCCACCGCCGATTATGTGATCTGCCCGGAGCTCGCCGCGCTCCTCGACCCGCGCAATCCCTCGCAGATGTCCGTCGCGGCGCTCGCCACCGAAATGCTCGATCTCGCTCTGGGCGCGCCGGATCCCATCGCCCAGCTCAGCCTCGTCTTCCGCGAGGCCATCTATCGCGGCCTGGAGGAAATTTTTGCCTCGCATCTCCTGCGGCGATTCCGCGCCTTTCTCAGCGGCATCACCTCGCATCCGGAGGACGAAATCTCGCGCCGTCGCATCGCCACCGAAGGCGTGGCGGAAGTCATCGCGGAGGCATCCGTCTGGCATTACCGCGACTTCCACAGCGCGTTGCAGAGCCGCATCAACAATGCGCTCGCCGCCTGGCATCGCGATCTGCCGTTCGTCGCGGCCTTCGACGACGTCATCGGCGTCATCAACGGCATCCGCCGCACACTCGACATTCCCGCCGTGCAAATCGACGGCCGCCGGCTCGAGCATGGCGGCGTGCGGCTCGCCCTTTCCCNCGGGCCCATGCGGCGCCGGCCCGAGTCCACCCTCACCCAATCCGGCGGGGACTCTCTCATTCTGCATCCCGATTTTTCCGGCGACGCCATTTTCCGACGCTGCCTGCATCTCGGCGAGGCCGACCAGGTCGTGCTCGAGCTCGATTTCGGCGACGCCCGAGTGGAGGACTGCGAACGCCTCGCCCAGGCACTGGAGAATTTGCTGTTGAGCGCCAGCCTCAACCGCCGCGTTCGCACCCATGCGCGCGAACTCGAGCTCCGCAACGACGACCTCCTCCAGGCGAAAGCCGCCGCCGACGAGGCCCGCGTGATCGCCGAGCAGGCGGCCAAAGTGAAGAGCGAGTTCCTGGCGAACATGAGCCACGAGATTCGCACGCCGATGAACGGCATCCTCGGCATGGCCGAGCTCACCCTCGACACGACGCTCTCTCCCCAGCAGTTGGAATACGTCAACCTCATCAAGGCCTCCACCTTCGCGCTCCTGACCATCATCAACGACATCCTCGATTTCTCGAAGATGGAGTCCGGCCGTTTCCACCTCGAAGAAATTCCTTTTTCGCTCCGCGACACGTTCGACGAAGCCATTCGCGCCCTGGCCATTCAAGCCGGCGAAAAGCAGCTCGAGCTGATCTATCACGTCCGCGCCGATGTGCCCGACTCCCTCGTTGGCGATCCCGGTCGCCTGCGGCAGATTCTCAACAACCTGGTCGCGAACGCCCTCAAGTTCACCTCCGAAGGGCAGGTCGTCGTGCGCGTCAGCCTCGCCCCCGCGGAATTCGAGCACCCACCCGGCCAATGCGCGCTCCACCTTGAGGTGAGCGACACCGGCATCGGCATCCCGCCGGATAAAATCGACCTCATCTTCGAGTCGTTCCGACAAGCCGACAGTTCCACCGCCCGCATCTATGGCGGCACGGGCCTCGGGCTCGCAATCAGCGCGCGCTTGATCGAGCAAATGAAGGGACGGATCTGGGTCGAAAGCCAGCCCGGCGCCGGCAGCACGTTTCACGTCGTGGCGCCGTTCCCCCTCTCCGCGCACAGCATCACGCGACAGCATGCCATCGATCCTCGCGCGCTGGCCGGGCTCACCGCCCTCGTCATTGATGACAACGCTCTCAACCTGGAAATTTTCCGGGAGACCCTCGAGAGCTGGGGCGTCAGCGTCACGACGGTCTCCGACCCCGCCGCCGGGCTCGAGATTCTGCGTTCCGCCGCGCGCACGAGGCCGCCATTCGACCTGCTCCTGCTCGATGTGGTGATGCCGTTCATGGATGGATTTGAAGTCGCGCGAATCATCAGGACGGAGAATCTTTGCGCTCACACCCATCTGCTCATGCTCTCGTCGGCATTCCGCGGCGACGACATCGATCCCGCGGAACTGGGCTGCGAATTCTTCCTCACGAAACCAGTCACCCGCTCCGAACTTCTGCGCGCCATTCATGCCGCCCTCCAACTTTCCGTGCATCCCGCAACCAGGTCTCCGATCATCGAACGCTCGAGCCGCCCAATGAACATCCTGCTCGCCGAGGACAACCGTGTCAGCGCCATGGTCGCTCAGCGCATGCTCACCTTGCGCGGCCACAATGTCGTGCATGCCGGCAATGGCCGCGAAGCGGTGGACTTGTGGCGAAAGGGCTCTTTCGATCTCGTCCTCATGGACATGCACATGCCGGAACTCGATGGCGACGCGGCCACCCGCGAAATTCGCGCGCTCGAAAAATCCCGCGGCATTCACACCCCGATCATCGCGCAGACCGCCAACGCCATGAGCGAGGCGGAGGCCGTATGCCGCAACGCCGGCATGGACGGCTACATCACCAAGCCCATCGTGCGCGCGAAATTCATCAGCGTGGTGGAATCCTACGCCCCGCTCGAAGTATCCGCCAATTAGGCCGCCCGGTCGCCCCTTGCCCGCCGCGGCTTCCTGCGTATCGTTCACGCTGCCGGCCTCGCTGGGCATCCATGCGTATCGCTTCCCTCGTCCTTTCCCTCTCGCTCCTCGCGATCCTGCTCGTCGCCTGCAACCCAAACGCGAACCGCAAAGCCGCCACGCCTCCACCGGTGCCCGTCGAACTCGGCACGGTCGAACGTCGCTCCGTGCCCGTTGAGCTCCATGCCATCGGCTCCGTCGAGCCCCTCGCCACCGTCCAGCTCAAGGCCAGGGTGCAAGGCGAGATCACCCAGGTGCTCTTCACCGATGGAGCCTACGTCACCGCCAACCAGCCGCTTTTCACGATCGATCCCCGGCCGTTCGAGGTCACTCTCCGCCGCGCCCGGGCTGACCTTGCTCAGGCGCAAACCGAAGCCAAAAACGCGCAGGATCAGGTCGATCGCTACACGAAACTCATGTCGCAGGGCGTCTCCTCCAAGGAGCAATACGCGCAGTATGTCACCACCGCCTCGTCGCAAAAATCCGTGCTCGCCGCGCGCCAGGCCGATGTGGACCAGGCCCAGCTCTCGCTCGACTGGACGACCGTCCGCGCGCCCATCAGCGGCCGGGCCGGCGCCGCGTTGTTCCGCGCCGGGAGCATCGTGCAGGCGAATTCCGACGTGCTCACGGTCATCAATCAGACCCGGCCCATCGCCGTCCGCTTCTCGCTCCCCGAAACGCAACTTGCCGAGGTTCGCGACTGGATGGGCAAGTCCGCCGTGGGCGTCATCGCGCTCGAGCCTGATAGCGGCAAAGCCCTCGGCACCGGCCGACTCGATTTCGTCGATAACGTCGTGGACACCCAATCCGGCATGATCGCGTTCAAGGCGACTTTCCCGAATCCCGACGAAAATCTCTGGCCCGGCCAATTCGTCGATCTCATCGTCAAGCTCACCGACGAGCCCGACGCGCTCGTCGTCCCTTCCACCGCCATCATGGATGGCCAGAACGGCGCCCAGGTCTTCGTCGTGAAAGACGGCGTCGCCACGTTGAAAAAGGTCGTCGTCGAGCGGACCCTCCGCGATCAAACGGTCATCAACTCCGGCCTGGAGCCCGGCCAGCAGGTCGTCACGACCGGCCAGCTCCGCGTCGCCAATGGCGCCCATGTCACGACCGCCACAAAAATCACCCCGCGCAAGCAGCCATGAGCCTGACCGATCCGTTCGTCCGGCGG
>JGI24033J26618_1000033_pt1 | contig 21214 bp, 14 predicted proteins | sample KBSMisM7withPhiX_FD_26618 | JGI IMG/M metagenome (IMG submission 26618)
GATGGCGTAGGTTTTCTGCAGGCCGATGGGATCGGGGAAGCGCACCCACTCGACCTCGGTCTCCAGCGGCTTCCCGCTGCTCACGCGGCCGTCCTTCACGAAATACGGCACGGCCCCGAGTTCCTCGAAGAACGTCTCGGGCGAAAACAGCACGGCGAAGCGATAGCCGCGAACCTCGGCGTTATCGGCGTCGAGCACGCGGATGGAGTTGGCCGTGTCGAGGCGGTCCATTGCCCAGCGGGCGAAGACGTTCACCGCGCCGGGGTCCATACCCATGCACAGAATGCCGGCGAGGTCCGCATCGATGAAGCGTTGGTTGAACTTTTCGATCTCGGCCTCGAACGAATTCTTGCCGGGGCGCTTTACGCCGGGCGGAGAGTAGATGTCCGCCGCCATGTCGAGGTAATGCGACCCCGAGCGGACGCAGGCCTCAAGCACGGAGTGGTTCGTCTGGCAGGTGCAGGCATTGCAGGTGACCTTGACGTCGTGCTCGCGCATGAGGGCGGCGAGTTTGTCGGTCTCCATCGCGTTGACCTGCGCGAGGACGAAGCGGTTTTTCGGGGTTCGCGCCGAAAGATGCGTCGCGAAGGTCGTGTCCATGTCCGCCAGCACAATGCGGTCGAAGCAATCGTATTCATGCAGTCGCTGCCCGATCACGGAGCCCACGCCGCCGATCCCGATGACCATTGCATTTGCCATAAACGAAGACCCCGCGGCCGCGCGAGCACCCTCCGAGGAGAGCTTACGCGAGGAGGAGGGGACGGGCAACCCCTGCGGGCGAGGCGCGGACGCTCCCCTACTGGAGAGTGACCCGCAGGACGACGGGGCTGGAGGTCTGCCCGGCGGCGCCGATGGCGCGGATCGTGATCGTGTTTTTGCCGGGCTTGAGCCCGGCTTTGAACCTCCACGCCGTGGTGCCGGCAGCCACCTTGTAGCCGCCCTTTTTGCCGATGCGGTATTCCACCCGGGCCACCCCGTCGGCGCATGCGGCGCCGCCCTTGATCGTGACCTTGGCGGCCGTGGTCGTGATCTTTTTCTTTCCGCTGACGGCGAGGGTGATGCCCGCGGCGGACGGCGGCGTGATCGTCTGCGGGCTGTAGTGCAGCGCGCGGGCGTTCGAGGCGTCGGCGATCCAGAGCGCGCCGGTGGTGGGGTCCACGACGAGGCCAAAGGGTGCGGCCAGCCCGGTGGCGGTGGTCGCAATGACCTTCGACGTGAAGTTCGTCTGGCCGATGACGATGTCGGCTGCAGCGCCATTGGCCTTGGCGGCGGCTTGGTTGAAATAGAGCGCGCGGCGGTTGCCGAAATCGCCGACCCAAAGGCCGCCGGCGGAATCCACGGCAAGGCCGATGGGCGCGAGGCTGGCGGCGGTGGGAGGGGAGGAAGGAGTGGCCGTGACGAAGTTGGCCTGGCCGAGCACGCCGCTGGCCAGAGCGCCGTTCGAGAGGCTCGCCGCGTGGTCGAAGCGAAGCACCCGGGCATTGAAGGAATCGGCGACCCAGAGATGACCGGCGGCATCGGCGGCAACTCCGTAGGGCGAATACATCGTGTATTGAGTGGTGAGCCCATTGCCGAAATTGATCGTGAAGCCGGGTTGGCCGAGCACGCCGTCGGCGTTCGCGCCGTTGATGGCGTTGGCGGCGTCGTCGAAGCGGAGGACGCGATTATTGTCGGTGTCGGCGACCCAGAGCGTGCCGTTCGCGTCCACGGCGACGCTGCGCGGGTTGCTCATGGTCGCCTGGGTGGGCGTGGCGGCATTGTTCGTGCTGAAGTTGGGCTGGCCGAGCACGCCGTCGGCATTGATGGCGACGGCAGGTTTGGCGGAGGCGTTGTCGAAGCGAAGCACGCGATTGTTCGTGGAGTCGGCGACCCAAAGCGTGCCATTTTTATCCACGGCGATGCCGACCGGGCCGTAGAGTTCCTTTTGCGTGGTGGCGTGGCCGTTCGAGGAGCTGGAAACTTGCCCGAAGAAGGCCTCGGCGTCGCTGCCGGAGAGCATGGCATTGGCGCTGGAGAAGCGGAGCACGCGGTTGTTCCCGGAGTCCGATACGAAGACCTTGCCGGTGGTCGGATCGACGGCGACCGAGGTGGGGGCGCTCATACTCGCGGCGGTGGGAGTGCCGGGCACGGTGCTGGAGACGAAATCCGCCTGGCCGAGCACGATGTCGGCGGCCTGGTGGGTGACGATCTGTCCGGCGACAAGCGGGAAGCAGGGAAGAATCAGGAAAAGGGCGAGGCGGGCTTTCATGGATGGCTCGTTAGTTGCGGGTGACTCGGACGACGATGGGCGCGGAGGTCAGGTTCGCGTTGCTGATGGCCTGGATGGTGATCGTGTTTTTGCCGGGCTGGAGTTTCGCGGTGAAATGCCAGGCGGTGGCGCCGGCGGCGGATTTGAAGCCGTGGTGGCCGATGCGGTATTCCACGCGGGCAATGCCATTCGCGCTGGCGGCGGTGCCTTTGAGCGTGATCGCGGCCTGCGAGGTCCGGAGCGATTTTTTGCCGGCGAGGGCAATCGTGGGGGCCGAGGCGGTGGCTGGCGGCGTGGGGGTGATGGGATCGGCAGTCGGCGTGAAGCGGGTGGCGCGGTGGTTCGAAACTTCCACGACGAAAAGATCGCCCGAGGGGCTGATGGCAACGCTCTCGGGGCGGTCCATGCCCGCGCGGGTGGTGGCGGTGAAGTTCTCGGTGAAGCTTTTCTGGCCGAGCACGGCGTCGGCGGCGGCGTCGTCGGCCTTGGCGGTGACGTTATCGAAACGCAGGACGCGGCTGTTGCCGGAGTCGGCGACCCAGAGTGCGCCGGCACTGTCGAGGGTAACGCCGGCGGGGAAGTTCATGGTCTTGGCCGTGGGCGGGCTGGTGGGCACGCTCGCGTCGTAGGCGGGCTGGCCGAGGATGCCATCGGCGAGGGCGCCATTGGCCTTTGCATTGGCATTGTCGAAGCGCAGGACGCGATCGTTGAAGGTGTCGGCGACCCAGAGCGTGCCGGCGGCGTCCATGACGAGCGAGAACGGACGCGCGACGGAGTATTGGGCGGTGACGGTACCGATGTTCACCGTGAAGGTGGGGGCGCCGAGCACGCCATCGGCATTGGCACCGGCAGCCTTGGCGACGGCGTTGTCAAAACGCAGCAGGCGATTGTTGGCCGCATCGGCGACCCAGAGCGTGCCCGCCGCGTCGGCGGCGACGCCTTCGGGCTGGTTCATGCTGGCGGCGGTGGGAGGGGTAGTCGCGACGGCGGTGCTGAAATTGGGCTCGCCGAGCACACCGTCGGCGGAGGCGGCGAATTGCGGCTTCGCGGAGGCATTGTCGAAGCGAAGGACGCGATGGTTCTTCGTGTCGGCGACCCACAGCCGGCCGGTGGGATCGAACGCGAGGCCGGCGGGCGCGTAGAGTTCCTTCGGCGTCGTGGCATGGCCGTTCGAGGTGAAGTCGGGCTGACCGAGCACGGCCTCGGCGGCGGCGCCGGTGGTGAGCGCGGCGGCGCTGGAGAAGCGGAGGACGCGATTGTTTTGGGTGTCGGAGATGAAGACCTTGCCCGTGGTGGGATCGACGGCCACGGCGCTTGGAAAATAGAGGTTCGCGGCGGTCGGGGGATTGCCGATGCCTCCCGCGTTGAATTGCACCTGCCCGAGCACGTTCTCCGGCTTTTGGAAGGACTGGATGTGGTCCGCCCGCAGGCTCGGACTGGCGAGCGCGAGCAGCAGCGCGACGGCGGACGGAAAGCGGAGCGGGCTCATTGGCGAACGACGATGATTTTTGTTTCGGCCGAGGTTTGTCCGAGCGCATCGACCGCGCGGACGAAGAAGGTGTTCTTCCCGGGTTTCAGCGCGGCGGTGAATTTCCAGGCGGTCGTGCCGCTGGCGACGCGCTCGCCGCCCTTGCCGGCGCGGAATTCCACCCGCGCGATGCCGGCGGCCCCGGCGGCGGAGCCGGCGATGCGAATTTTCGCCTGGCTGGTGTGGAGGCGGGCCTTGCCGGAGAGCGCCAACGTCGGCCCCGCGGGAGCGGGGGTTGGCGTCGCCGCGGCGGCGGGATGGAAGCGGAGGATGCGGCCGGAGTTCGCGATCCAGATGCTGCCGTCGGCATCGGCGGCGATCTGCTGGGGGGAACTGAGACTGGAAGCCGTGAACGGCACGTAGTTCACGACGAGATCGAACGCCGTCTGCCCGAGCACGACATCCGCCAGCGCCCCATTTGGCTTGTTCACCGCGTCGTGAAAACCCAGCACCCGGGCGCTGTAGAAATTGGAGACCCAGAGCGTGCCGTTGGAATCGATCCCGCAGCCCGACGGCGAGGACAGGCCGTATTGCGTGATGGATCCGGCGGTGGAGGTGAAGGTCGGCTGGCCGAGCACGGCGTCGGCACTGGCGCCGGCGATGGGTTTCACCGGCGCGTGATCGAAGCGCAGCACGCGGTTGTTGTCCGAGTCCACGACCCAGAGGTTGTCATCGGCATCGACGGTCACGCCGTCCGGGCTGCCCATGGTGGCGGCAGTCGGCGTGGCGGGTGAGTTGAAGGAGACGAAATCGGTCTGGCCGAGCACGGCATCGGCGTTGGCGCCATTGGGTTTCGCGGAGGCATAGTCGAAACGCAGCACGCGATTCACGTTCGGGTCCGCGATCCAGATCGTGCCGGCCTTGTTCGCGGCGATGCAGAACGGGCCGGTCAGGCTCGACTGTGTCGGCGGGAAGGAGACATTGCTCGAGACGAAATCCATTTGCCCGAGCACGCCGTCGGCGGCCGCGCCGGTGGTCTTGCTCGAGGCATGGTCGAAGCGCAGGACGCGCTGATTGTTGAAGTCCGCCACCCACAACGTGCCATAGCCATCGACCGCGACGCCGCAGGGCGAGGCCATCGTGGTCGCGGTGGTGCTGCTTGCGTTCGAGGTGAAATCGGACTGGCCGAGGACGATCTCGGCGGCGGCGCCATTCGTGAGCGTGGCGGCGCTGGCGAAACGCAGCACGCGATTATTGTTCGTATCCGCGACGAAAATTTTGCCCGTCGTGGGATCGACCGCGACGCCGCGCGCTCCGCTCAGGCTTGCCGCCGTGGTCGTGGGAGAACTGGCATAAGCCGTGAAATTCGGCTGACCGATCACAAAGTCCGCCGCTTGATTGGTGGTGATGGATCCCGCTTGCAGGGTCGCCCCACCCACGCAGGCAAAAATAACAAGCCACTTCTTCACGCGGCCGCAAAGTAAGCTGGTTTGGCTGTTAGTGAACAGAAATTTCAACCCGGGATTGGGCGGTCGGTGGACCAATTCGCCTCGAACGAGATTGCCCTTTCCGACCGGCGCGCGGCGGGGCATGTTCGGCGCACCCGTCCCGTGAAAAAGCCGTTCAGCCTGTTTCTCGCCCTGCGCTACCTGAAGCCGAAGCGCACTTTCGTCTCCATCATTACGCTGATCTCCATCCTCGGCGTCACGCTGGGCATTACAGTGCTCATTCTCGTCATCTCGGTGATGAGCGGCTTCGAGCTCGAGCTGCAGAAAAAGGTCATCGGCTTTGACGCGCACGTGACGGTGGTCAACGGCGAACTTCTCACCGACTGGCAGGCCATCGCGAAGGAGGTGGCCGACGTGCCCGGCGTCGAAGCCGTCGCGCCCTTCGTCCAAGGGCCCGTGCTCGCGAAGTTCAACGACCGCGTGCTCGCGCCGAAAATCCGAGCCATCGATCCAGCGCAGGAATCCAGGATCACCGAAATCCAGAAGTTTCTGCTGCCGCAAGGCAAGGCGGCCCCGCTCGACCTCGACGGCGACAAATGCGTCGTCGGCTCGGAACTCGCGCACATGCTCCGCCTCGGCGTCGGCGACAAGCTCGCCGTCTATTCGCCCGAGAGCACGCGCAACGTGATGAAAGCTCTCGAGCAAAAGGAAGCCGCCGGCGCGCATTCCGCCGACCTCGCCGAGATCAAGGAAATGATTCTCCCGACCATGCTTGAGGTCACCGGCATCTTCGAGAGCGGGCGCTACGTTTACGACAGCGAGTTCGTGCTTGTGCCGCTCCACATCGGGCAGGAGCTCTACGGCCTCGATCCCGACGAAGTCCACGGCCTCGCCGTCAGGACGAGCGATCCCTTCCAGAGCGAGCACTTCAAGCGTGCGATCATGGAAAAAATCGGTCCGCCGAATCTCGCGCTCACCTGGGTGGACCAAAACAAGGAACTCTTCGACGCCATCCGCATGGAACGCGGCGTCATGTTTTTCCTCCTCATGTTCATCGTGCTCGTGGCGGCGTTCGGCATCATGAACACGCTCATCACCGTGACGGTGCAGAAGACGCGCGAGATCGGTATTCTCAAGGCGCTCGGCGCGCGCACCGGACAGATCGTCGGCATTTTTCTCGCGCAAGGCATGGTCGTCGGCTTCTTCGGCACGCTCACCGGCCTCGCGCTGGGCATGACGCTTATCCGCTTCCGCAACGAAACGCGCGACTTCCTCGCGACGGTGCTGCACGTCGAAGTCTTTCCCGCCTCGGTTTATCAATTCAGCGAAATCCCGGCCAAGGTCGTGCCGTCCGACGTCGCGATCATTTGCGTGAGCGCGTTCGTGATCTGCTCCCTCGCGGCGCTCATTCCCGCCTACTTCGCCGCCCGCCTCGATCCCGTGAAGGCGCTGCGTTACGAATAAAAAAATCTGCGCGGGAATACTTGACTGAACCGTCAACTTGGCGTAACTGTCCTTCATGGGCAGAGTCAGCACCGCGAAAGAACGTCTTACCGACGCGGCCATGGAGATGATTTGGGAGAACAGCTATGGCGCCACGTCGGTGGATGCCATTTGCGAGCGCGCCGACGTGCGCAAGGGCAGTTTCTATTACTTCTTCAAGTCGAAGTCGGAACTCGCGGCCGCCGCCTTGGATGCGGATTGGCAGAAGCATCAACCGATGCTCGACGCCATTTTTTCCCCGACCGTGCCGCCGCTGGCTCGCTTCGGGCGCTATTTCGACTGGGTCTACGAACGCCTGGCCGAGCTGCAAAAACAGTGTGGCTGTGTGCTGGGTTGCCCATTGTTTTCCCTCGGCAGCGAGGTTTGCACCCAGGATCGCGTATTGAGCGAGGCGATTCAGAAAATTCTCGATCGCAAACTCGCCTATCTCGAGTCGGCGATTCGGGATGCGCATGCGCAGGACTTGATCGTTGCGCCGGACGCCCACGCGAAGGCGCAGACGCTTTTTGCCTTCTATCAAGGCACCCTCACGCAGGCCCGCATTCGAAACGACGTCGAGTTACTGCGGGACATGATGCCGGCCGTGCTCGATCTCCTTGGCGCGAAGCCTGCTGCCACCACACCCGTGTAGAAACATTTTTTTGCCCAATTCACTAGACGACCAGTCAATTATAATCAGCCACACAACAATATGAATACAACGCTTGAAGAGACGTTTTCCGATTCCCTGGCCGAAGCGGTCGCCGCGTTGAAAGCGCGGCTGGTGACCCGTTACGAACGCCATTTCCCGCGGCACTCCACCGGGATTCGCTCCGCGGTCGAGATGGCCGAGGCGGTCGCGTGGTGCACGCCCTTTCCGCACCTTTTTCTGCCCGAGCTGGCCGAGCAGCAAATCGCGCTGCTGGTTTCCGACGCCGAAAATTCGGCGCTCGCTCTCGCAGCGTGAGTCCCGGCGGCCCGACTCCAATCGTCATTCAAAACAAAGGAACCCATCGTTATGTTCAAAATTCGATTTTTATCCATCGTTCTGCTCACCGCCTCCGCGGGCGCGGCTTTGTTGTTTCTCGCCGGCTGCAATCGAAGCGCCGCGAGCGCCCTCCAGCCGCCGCCGCCCGTCGTGACGGTGGCGCCCGTGGAGCAGCGGGAAATCACCGAGTGGGATGAGTTCACCGGCCGCACGGAAGCGGTGGAGTCGGTCGAAGTGCGTCCGCGCGTCTCTGGGCACATCCAGGAAGTGCGCTTTCAATCCGGCCAGCTCGTGAAGAAGGGCGACATCCTTTTCGTGATCGATCCCCGCTATTATCAGGCGGAGTTCGATCGGCGGCAGGCCGAGTTCGAGCAGGCAAAGGCCCGCCTCGACAACGCCAGCCGCGACGCGACGCGCTCCGGGCGGTTGCTGGTGAGTAAGGCGATCTCGAGCGAGGAGGCGGATTCCACCGCTTCGAAGTTCTCGGAGGCGAAGGCCGCGCTGTCCGCCGCGAAAGCCGTTCTCGAATCCGCCCGCCTCGATCTGGAGTTCACCCAGGTGCGGGCGCCCATCGACGGCCGGGTGAGCCGCGCGCTGCTGACCGTGGGCAATTACGTGAGCGGCGTCGCGGGATCGGCCGCGCGGCTGACCACGATCATGTCCGTCGACCCGATCTACGTTTACGCCGACGTCGATGAAAATTCGCTGCTGCAGTTCAACGCCGTAAAAAAGACGCGCGGGGCGGACGGCGCGCGCGTGCCGGTCGAACTTGGGCTGGCGAACGACGAAGGTTTCCCGCTGCGCGGGGAGATCGAGTCGTTCGACAATCACCTCGACGCAAATACCGGGACCATCCTGCTCCGGGCGCTGTTTCCGAACCCGGACGGTCGCATCGTTCCGGGCCTGTTCGCGCGCATCCGGGTGCCGATGAGCGAAAAACACGCGGCGGTGCTCGTCGATGAGGCGGCCATCGGCACCGACCAGGCGCAGAAATTCGTGCTGACGATCGGCGCCAAGAACACGGTCGAATACCGCAAGGTCACGCTCGGCCCCGAGATCAACGGGCAACGCATCGTCCGCACCGGGCTGCAACCGGGCGAAAAAATCGTCGTCAATGGGCTGCAGCGCGCGCGGCCCGGCCTGCCGGTTACGCCCGAGGAACAGGTCGCCGAAACCGAACCCGCCGCGCCGAAAACGGCCAAACGCTGATTGCACCAGGCTTCCGCTGCCATGAACTTCTCGCACTTCTTCATTCAGCGCCCGGTTTTCGCCGGCGTGCTGTCGTTCCTCGTTTTTCTGCTCGGGCTGATTGCGATGTGGCGCCTGCCCATCAGCGAATATCCCGAGGTCGTGCCGCCGACGGTCGTCGTGCAGGCGACGTATCCCGGCGCGAATCCGAAGACGATTTCCGAGACGGTGGCCGCGCCGCTCGAGCAGGCGATCAACGGCGTCGAGAACTCGCTCTACATGTTCTCGCAGTCCACGAGCGACGGTGTGATGTCGCTGACGGTCACGTTCAAGCTCGGCACCGACGTGGACAAGGCGCAGGTGCAGGTGCAGAACCGCGTCTCACAGGCGCTGCCGAAGCTGCCCGAGGAAGTGCGAGCGCTCGGCGTTACGACGACGAAGCAATCGCCCGACCTCACGATGGTCGTTCACCTCACGTCGCCGACCGGACGCTACGACGAAATCTACCTGCGCAACTACGCGACATTGCAGGTGAAGGACGTGCTGGCGCGCATTCCGGGCGCGGGCTCCGTGCAGGTCTTCGGCTCGGGCGATTACGCGATGCGCATCTGGCTCGATCCGAACAAAATCGCCGCGCGCGGACTCACGGCGAGCGACATCGTGGCCGCCATTCGTGAGCAAAACGTGCAGGTCGCCGCGGGCGCCGTCGGTCAACAGCCGGTGGGCGCGCCCGTCGCGCTCGAGCTGCAGGTCAACGCGAAGGGCCGACTCATCGACGAAGAGGAATTTTCCAACATCATCGTGAAGACCGGTGCGAACGGCGAAAAGACGCTGCTCAAGGACGTTGCCCGGGTGGAGCTCGGCGCTTCCTCGTATGCGCTGCGTTCGCTGCTTGACAACAAGAAGGCGGTTGCGATCCCGATCTTCCAGTTGCCCGGTGCGAACGCGATCCAGCTCTCGAAGGACGTGCGCGCGAAGATGGAGGAACTCAAGAAAAGTTTCCCCGACGGCCTCACCTACTCCGTGGTCTATGATCCCACGATCTTCGTGCGGCATTCCATCGAGGCCGTCGTGCATACGCTCGTCGAGGCGCTCATCCTCGTCGTGCTCGTCGTGATCCTGTTCCTGCAAACATGGCGGGCCTCGATCATTCCGCTCGCGGCGGTGCCCGTTTCGCTGATCGGCACGTTTGCGATCATGCTCTGGCTTGGATTCAGCATCAACGCGCTCTCGCTCTTCGGTCTCGTGCTCGCCATCGGCATCGTGGTGGACGACGCCATCGTCGTCGTCGAGAACGTCGAGCGAAACATCGCGCTCGGCCTGTCGCCGATCGAGGCGACGAAACGCGCGATGAGCGAGGTCACCGGCCCCATCGTCGCCACCGCGCTCGTGCTCTGCGCGGTATTCATTCCGACCGCGTTCATCAGCGGGCTCACCGGTCAGTTCTACAAGCAGTTCGCCATCACGATTGCGATCTCGACCGTCATTTCGGCCTTCAATTCGCTCACGCTTTCGCCGGCGCTCTGCGCGTTGTTGCTCAAGGACCACCACGCGCCGAAGGACATCCTTTCGCGCGGCATGGATCGCGCGTTCGGCTGGTTCTTCCGGCCGTTCAATCGCTTCTTCGAGTGGTCGGGCAACCGCTATTCCGGCGGCGTGCGGCGCGTGATTCGCTTCAGCCTCGTCGCGCTCGTCCTTTATGCCGGCCTCGTCTTCCTCACTGGCTGGGGCTTCAACAAGGTGCCGACCGGCTTCGTGCCGACGCAGGACAAGCAATACCTCGTCGCCTTCGCGCAGCTGCCCGACGGCGCCTCGCTCGATCGCACCGAGGCCGTGATCCGGCGCATGAGCGAGATCGGCCTCAAGCAGCCCGGTGTGGAGCATGCCGTCGCCTTTCCCGGCCTGAGCATCAGCGGATTCAGCGTCGCGTCGAATTCCGGCATCGTCTTCTTCACGCTGAAGCCATTCGAGGAGCGCACCACGTCCGACCTCAGCGGCCCCGCCATTGCCGCCGCGCTCAACCAAAAACTGAGCGTCATCCAGGAGGCGTTCGTGATGACCGTGCCGCCTCCGCCCGTCATCGGCCTCGGCACGATCGGCGGCTTCAAGCTCTACGTCGAAGACCGCGCCGACCTCGGCTACGACGCGTTGTTTCAAAACGTGCAGGGCCTCGTCGGCAAGGGCATGACCGCGCCCGGCCTCGGCGGCTTGTTTTCCATGTTCACCGTCAACGTCCCGCAGCTCGACGCGAACATCGACCGCGTGAAGGCGAAGACTCAGGGCGTGCCGCTGCAAAATCTCTTCGAGACGATGCAGGTCTATCTCGGCTCGCTCTACGTGAACGATTTCAACCGCTTCGGGCGCACGTTCCAAGTCGTCGCGCAGGCGGAGTCCAAATTCCGCGAGCATCCCGAGGACCTCACGCGTCTCAAGACGCGCAACGCCGCCGGTCAGATGGTGCCGCTCGGCGCGCTTGTCAGCGTGAAGGAAACGCACGGCCCGAACCGCGCGATGCGCTATAACGGCTACCCCGCCGCCGAGATCAACGGCGGCCCCGCGCCGGGCTTCAGCTCGGGCCAGGCCGAGGCGCAAATGGCGAAGCTGGCGGACGCCAACCTGCCCAACGGCATGACCATGGAATGGACCGAGCTCACGTATCAGCGCATCCTCGCCGGCGACTCGGCGATCTACGTCTATCCGCTGTGCATCCTGCTCGTGTTTCTCGTGCTCGCGGCGCTCTACGAGAGCTTCCGCATGCCGCTCGCCATCATTCTCATCGTGCCGATGTGCCTGCTCTTCGCCATCACCGGCGTCTGGCTCAAGGGCGGCGACAATAACATCTTCACGCAGATCGGCCTGATCGTGCTGGTCGGTCTCGCCTGCAAAAACGCGATCCTCATCGTGGAATTCGCCAAGCATAACCAGGATCAGGGCATGTCGCTCGTCGAGGCCACCATCAATGCCTGCCGCCTGCGCCTGCGGCCGATCCTGATGACCTCCATCGCCTTCATCGCCGGCGTATTTCCGCTCGTCGTCTCGACCGGCGCCGGCTCCGAGATGCGTCAGGCCATGGGTATCGCGGTGTTCTCGGGCATGATCGGCGTCACGCTCTTCGGGCTATTCCTGACGCCCGTCTTCTACGTGACGGTGATGAAGTTCGGCCGGAAAAAGCCCGCCATGGCGCTGTCGCCGTCGCCGGTCACGGCCTGATGATCAACGCGCGGCGGACACCCCGAGCATCTCGTCCGCCGTGCGGGAACATCCCCGCGGCAAGGCGGCGGGGTCCCGTCCGATCAGCTCGAAATTCTCGCCGCGTTTGATCGCGAGATCCTGCGTCTGCACGGCGCAGACCGACCACAGATTCGCGGCGTCGTAGAGCCGCAGCACGCCCGGTTCGCCTTCGTCCACTTCACGCCCCGTGGCGGGATCGACGACCAGTCCGCGCGCCCACGGTGGCGCCTCGTGCGACGTGCCGAGCCCGCGGGCGTAAAATTGCGAGGACAGCTCGGTCATCCCGTATTCGTTGACCACCGCGTTACCCTCCAGGCCGAGACGAGCGGCAAATTGGGCGTAGAGTTCCGCCTTCGGGAGCGCGCGTTGCGTACCCTTGTAGCCGCCCGTCTCGACGGCGAGACTTCCCGGCGGCAGAGTGAGGCGGCGCGCTCCGAGCCATTCAAAAAAATCGAGGAAGGCGAGCGCCGTCCCGAAAAGCGCGATGGGTTCCTCGGTGGCGGCGAGATTTTCCGCCAGTTCCGCCCATTCGCTGCGACCGTTGCGCACGGAAAATGCTTTTTCGTCCGGGCAAAGCCACGAAGCCATTTGACTCAACGAGGAATGGGGCGCTTCGGCGGACGGCGGAAGCAGGGCCAATACCCTTCGGCCGCCCAGTCCGGCCAGCTCCCAGCCTTTGGTCGCCGCCGCTTCGTAAAGACGTAAAGATCGAAAATGATGTTCCCCGTAGCCTTCCCCCGTCGTTCCGCTCGTGCGAAACGTGCGTGCCGTCTCAGCGGCGGGAAAGGCGCGCACGGCGTGCTCCTTGAAGATGCGCTGCGGCAGCGCGGGCACCTCGCGCCAGGAGCGCGGAGCGGGAAGACCCGCGCAAAAATTGCCGTAGGCCGGGTTCGCCGCGCATTGGAAGGCGTGAACCACGAGCAGCATGTCGTCAAAGGCCTCGCTCGCGGGCAGCGCGATCCATTCGAGCAGGCGGGCTTCCAGGCGATCGGCGTTCATCGCTTTCAGGATGCGGAGTGTGTCGAAAATGTCACCGCCGTTTTGCGCGGCAATCCGTTAACACGTTTTCGGAAATGAGGCGTGGTCGTTGGAATTTTGCGGGATGGGTGTTGCTCGCCGTGGCGATGATGGCGTTTGCCCACCCGGCGGCCGGCCAGGGCATGACGGCCGAGGAGCAATACAACGCCGCCATCAAGGCCTACAACACGGGCAATTTCGCGGCGGCGGTCGCGGGTTTCCAGAAGTTCGAGCAGGACTATGGTAAGACGGAGGCGGGTCTGAAAATGATGGCCGGCATCCACTATCCGCTCGCGATGAGTCTGCTCCATCTGCAGAAATTCGACGACGCGCTCGAGGCCATCAACGGGTGCCTGCAGGCGACGCCGCCGCCCACGGCCGAGCAGAGGGAGGACCTGGATTTTTACCGCGGCGTCTGCCAGATGCAGGGCGAGGCGTATGTGGACGCACGCAAGACGTTCGAGGCCTTTGCGCGCGAATTCCCTAAGTCGAAACAAGTCGCCGAGGCAAAGTTGCTCTTCGGGACCACCTGGCTGCTGGAGGAAAAATGGGCCGAGGCGGTGACGGCATTTGCCTCGATTCGCCCACAGCTCGATTCCGTGGATCGCGGTCGCGCCACGGTGCTCCAGCTCTACGCGCTCATGGAGGAGAGCAAGTTCGATGACGCGCTCGCGCTCGTCGTGGAGGAGTTTCCGCGGCTCGATCAGATGCTGCAGATCGCGACGTTCCAGACGCTCTCGCTCCAGCTTGGCTCCGAGTTCCTCGAAAAGGGCCAGTATCGCAAGGCGATCGCCGCGTTACAGCGCGTCTGGAATCGCGAACGGCTGCTGAAATACCAGAAACAGCGCCTGGGCGAACTCCAGGACGCGCTCGCCGCCGCCGAGGCGCAGCCGAAGAGCGACCCGTATCGCAAGTTCCGGCTCAAGCAAATGATCGCGAAGGTCCAGCGGGAGGTCGCGAACATCGAAAAGATCACGAACTTCGATTCTGCGCTGCGTCTCCGCCTCGCGACCGCCTACCAGGCGATGCAGCGCTATCGCGAGGCGGCGCTTATCATGGAGGACATGCTCGCGACGATGCCTCCCGATCCCGTGGTCGAGAGCGCCTCGCTCAGCCTCATTCAATGCTGGTCCGCCATCGAGCGCTGGCCGAAGGCGATCTCCGCCGCGCAGGAATTCGCGAAAAAATTTCCATCTTCGAAGCAATTGCCGATGGCGCTTTACCTCGAGGGGATCGCGCAGCAGCGGCTGAACGACCAGGCGGCGGCCATTGCGACTTTCGAGGGCCTGCGCACGAAATTTCCGCAGTCCGACTTCGCGCCGCGCGCGCTGTTCATGAAGGGTTTCAGCCAGCTTCTTGCCGACCAGAACAAGGCGGCCATCGCGACATTCGAGGAATTCGCGAAGACGTATCCGAAGAACGACCTCGCCGACGCCGCGGCCTACTGGCTCGGAATGGGCTGTTCGCTCGACAAGCAATTCCCGCGCACTCGGGAGGTGATGGACGACTATCTCGCGACGTATCCGAACGGCGCCTATCGCGGACTGGCCACGTTCCGCAAGGCCTATGCCGCGCAGTCGATGCGCGATTTTCCGACGAGCATTCGGGAGCTGCGCGCGTTCCTGAAGGCGTATCCGGGCCACGAATCGACGGCGGAGGCCCAACTGCTGCTCGGCGACGCATTGATGGATCAGGGCGACATCCCGGGCGGCATCGCGGCCTACGAGAGCATTCCGGCGGACGATCCGAAGTTCTTCGAGGAGGGCTGGTTCAAGGTCGGCAAGGCCTACCGCCTGCTCGAGGAGCCGGACAAGATGCGCGCGCATTTCGAAAAATTCGCGCGGGAGCATCCACGCAGTCCGCGCGTGGCGGAGGCGGTCTATTGGATCGGATGGACGTATTTGCAGGCGGATCAGCCCGAGAAGGCGCGCGAGGTTTACTGGCAGTCCATCGCGGAGCACGGCGATGACGCGACGATTCGTTCGGTGGACGATCTCTTCCCCGCGCTGCAAAAGCTCTACACCGGCGATGAGGATCCCGCGAAATACCTCGCCCGCCTGCGCGATCTCCGCGCCCAGGCCGACACGCAGAAGCAGCCGACGCTCGCGATGCGCGCGCTCTGGGCGCAGGCGCTCGCCTATCGGAAAGCCGATCCCGATCGCGCCCGCGTGCTTCTGCTCGACGCGGCGACGCGGATCGAACCTTCCACTACGAATCCGCTCCTCATGGCCGACTGCGCCGCCGCGCTCCAGCAGGCCGGGCGGGACGAGGACGCGGAGCGCATGTGGCGCGACCTCGTGAAATGGAACCCCCGCGCGGCGCAGCGCGACGATGCGTTCGCTGCCCTCGGCGAGATCGAGTTGAAGCGCGGCAACGAAGCGGCGGCGCTCGCGTATTTCGATCGATTCGAGAAGGAGACGATCGGTTCGCTGCTCTTTGGAAAGGTGATGCTCGCAAAGGCGAAATTGCTCATCTCCCGCGGCGATCCGGACGCCGCCCGCAAGGCGCTCGAGACTCTACTGGCGAATCATTACACCACCGGCCCGCAAAAGGCGGAGGCGCTCTTCCTCATCGGCGACCTCTACATGAAGGAGAAAAAATACGCGCTTGCGCAGCAGTATTTTCAGCGCATCTACATTGTCTATGGCCGCTGGAGCGAGTGGGTCGCGAAGGCCTATCTGAGCAGCGGTGAGGCCTTCGAGGAGCTCAAGGACATTCCGGCCGCGCGCAAGACCTACGAGGAAATGACGAAGTTCGAGGAGCTGCAGTCGCTGCCGGAAACCCCTCGCGCCCGGGCGCGGCTTGAGGCGTTGGGAGGGGCCTCATGATCGCGCGCGTCTTCCTTTTCGCCGTGGCCGTTGCGGGTTCCGCGTTTGCGCAAACCGCCGAGGTTTCGGACACCGTGTTCATGAACGATGCCGCCGGCACGCGCCGCGTGGGGCGGGTCGTGGGCATCGATGCGGCGACCATCAAGCTCGAGGTGCCGCTGGCGGTGGGCAATTTGCCGGGCGCGAAGGCAACCGTCGCGGTGCCGCGTGCGCAGATCAGCCGGATCGAATTCGCGCCGAATGAAAGCCGCGACCGGCTCGTCGCGTCGCCGGGTGCCGCGACCATGACGGCGTTGAACGTCGAGTGGCTGCGCTGGCAGGCCTTCCTCGGCGTGGCGAAGTCCCCCGCCGGCGCGATTGCGAACGCCTACGCCACCGCCCTGCTTGCGGCGAACGATCCGAAGCGCGCCGCCGATGCGCTGGCGATCTTCAATCGCGTCGAGAAGGAGGCGTGGAGCGAGAAGGACCAGCAGGCCGCGAAGCAGGGACGGTTGCGCGCGATGGTGGCCACGGGCCACGCGGAGCAGGCGGTGGCCGAGGCGGAGGAGCTCGCGAAGGTTTCCGAGGATCCGACCGTGCTCATCGAGGCGAAGTTCATTCTCGCCGAGGCGGCGGCCGCCAGTCTCCGCAAGCTCGTGGAGGAAAACCCCCGCTGGCAGGAGGACCCGCGTGTGCGCCCGGAGCACGACCGGCTCTACAACGACGCGCTCGATCTCTACCTGCATCCGTATCTGTTCCTCGGCTCGGAGATCGACGCGGCTTCGCGCGGCCTGTGGGGTGCGGTGCGAATTTATCGCTTTGGCGGGGACGATCGCGACGCTGTCGAGTCCGCCCGCGATCTGGTGCAGCTTTATCCCGCGACCCATTACGCGACGCTCGCGAGGGAGTATCTCGATGAGCTGCCGCCCGCGTTGAAGAAAATGGACGCCGAAAAAGACGCCGCCGCGTCAGCCGAGAAGCAATAAGTCATGAACACCGGCTCGACCCTTCAGGACCCCATCGACCGTCGCGGAAGGATCAAGCGGTTGATCTGGCTCGTCGTGCTCATCGTCGTGCTTTTGCACGTTGCGGCTGGCGTGGTCGCCGGTGTGCTCGTGGTGGCGCGCTATTTCATGAAGCCCGAGGCGACCTTCGTCGCGCCGAAGGAGCTCCGCATGCCCGCGAAGGAGCGTGAGCAGAAGATGAACATGGCCGAGTTCGACGCGCTTGCGCCGAAGCCGAGCTTCAACGACAAACTCCAGGCTCTCAAGCCGACGGCATTCTCGCTGCCCGACCTTCCCAAGGTGCCGATGGACCAAATGCTGCCGCTCGATCCCAGCGCGATCGTCTCGGATCAGGTCTCGAGCATGATCGGCGCGGCCGGCACGGGCGCGGGCGCCGGCACGGGCGGCACCGGCGGCGGGGGAACGGGCACGGGTTTCACGTTTCTTGGCATCCAGACCACCGCCAAGCGCGTGCTGATTCTTTACGACATTTCCTCGTCGGTGGTGACCGCGGCCCAGCGCGCCGGCTATTCGATGGACAAGATTCGCGACGAGACGAAGACGCTGCTCACCGCGCTCGGCATCAATACGCGCTTCGGCCTGGGCGAATTCGCGCGCAACTACGCGTTCTTCCAGTCGGAGATGTTGCCGGCGACGGATCCGAATCGCGCGGCGGCCAACCAGTGGTTCGACGAGTGGTTCGCCGGTTCGGACGGAACGATGAAGCCCTCGACGCCGAATACGGTGCGCGGCGCGCCGGGATTCATCGAGGTGATGAAAGCCGCCTTCAAAATGCAGCCCGACGTGATCTTTGTAATTTCCGACGCGAGCTTCGAACGCGGCTCGGCGGATGCCGGGGCGCAGATTCCATTCCCCGAGTTGACCGACGCCTTGCGCGAATTGCAGAAGAGCGTGCCCGAGCCGGTGAAGATCAATTTCATCGGCGTGGGGATGAAGCCGAAAAACGAGGCGGGAATGCGACGCGTGATCGCCACGCAGGGCGGCGGGGGAAGATTCCGCGTGCTGCGATAGTTCGAAAACTTTTCGTCGAACGGGAAACTCCGCCTTGTGCGGCCGGCGACGCGCTGTTTACTGATTTTAACGAATTTCCGGAGGCCATCATGCTGAACACCACCGACCTTCTCATCGCCAATCGCTTCGAGGCCGGCCACACCGACATCGACGGTCTCATTGCGCCGCTCGCCGAGCGGGCCCAGGATTCGGCATCGTTGATCGTGGGCTATGCGCCGACCTCGACACGCCTGCGTGAGGACGCGATTCCCTATTTCCACATCTGCGGCGCTTACGCGGAGCATCCTCCCGTTCGCGTTTTGATCGTGGGGGGCTGGTTCGGCAACGAGGTGCGCAGCCCCTACGCCATTGCGCGGTTGATTGCCACGCTGGAGATGGACGAGGCTCTCTCGGCCGGCGTCGAAGTCACCGCCTTCCCGGTCGCCAACCTCGTGGCGAACCGTTCGAACTCCTATCTCACCGAGGAGCAGATCGCCACCGGCGCGCGGTGCTGGGAGGACTCCCCTGCCGAGCACGTGAAGGTGATCGAGCGGGAACTGCACCGCTATCCGTATGATCTCGTTGTGTTCCTGCGGGAAAATCCCCGGGCGCTCGAGACCGACGCCGAGGTCTGGCTCGCCGAGGAGAGCCACAAGCGCGTGCTCGGCGCGGCGCTCAAGGCCTACGCGGCGGAGACGCCCAACTTCCGTTGGAAGACGAACCCGACCACGCCGGTGTATCGACGCAGTTTTACCCCGGTGCCCAAAGTCGCCCGCCAACCCTCGGAGGTCGTCATCGGGCTGTCCGCGGCGGGTTCGCCGTCGGAGCAAACCAACGACGTCGCGGGGATCGTCTTCGCTTTGCTCAAGGCGCTGCGCGACGCGCGGCAGGCTGGCGCGCTGTAGGCCGCGCTCGCGCTATCGAGCGAGATATTCGGGATCGAGCTTCTTGAGTGCGGGGACGGTGAAAAGGCCGTCCTTGCGGATGAGCTTTCCATCGAACCAGATTTCGCCACCGCCGTAGTCGGGGCGTTGGATGTTCACCATGTCCCAATGGATGCGGCTCTTGTTACCATTGCCGCCCACCGAATAGGCCTGGCCGGGCGTGAAGTGGAACGAGCCGGCGATCTTTTCGTCGAACAAAATGTCGCGCATCGGATGAAGGATGTGCGGGTTGAAGCCGATGGCGAATTCGCCGATGAACCGTGCGCCCGCGTCGCTGTCGAGGATGCGGTTGAGCGCCTCGGTATTGCTGCCGGTCGCATCGACGACGCGACCCTTGGCGAAAGCGAGGCGGATGTTCTCGAAGGCGACGCCCTGGTAGATCGTGGGCGTGTTGAAGGTGATTTCGCCCTCGACGCTGTCCCGCACCGGCGCGGTGAAGACCTCGCCATCGGGAATATTTCGATCTCCGCCGCAGGACACCGCGCCGATGCCCTTGATGCTGAAACGCAGGTCGGTGCCGGGTCCTTTGATGTGGACGCGGTCGGTTTTATCCATCAGCGCCTTGAGCGCCTTCATCCCCGGTGCCATGCGTCCGTAGTCGAGCGTGCAGACCTTGAAATAGAAATCCTCGAACGCTTCGGTGCTTTGCTGCGCCTGCTGGGCCATCGACGACGTCGGCCAGCGCAGGACGACCCACTTCGTCTTGTTGATGCGCCAGTCGAGCACGGGCCGCATCCGGCCCATGATGAGCTGCTGGCGATCGTCCGGCACATCGGACATCTCGGTGATGTTGTGGCTGCCGCGGATCGCGATGTAGGCATCCATCTTTTTCATCCGCGCGAGTTCGAGCGAGCTGGCGAGGGAGAACTGCTCCTCGGTGGCGGCCATGGCGAGCTCGCGACTGACGCGGGCGTGGTGCAATTGCACGAAGGGCGTAGCCTTCGCGGCGCGCACGGCGCGAACGAGCGCGATCACGAAATCGTCCGGCACGTCGTAGGCATCGATGAGCACTTTTTCCCCGGGCTGCAGCGCGGTGGAATGGCGGGTGAGAACGGCGGCGAGCTTGTCGTGGCGGGCGTCTTGCATGATCGAACTAAACAGGATTAACGGGATTTAAAGGATTGGAAAACCTATCAGAAAAATCCTGCAAATCCGGCGAATCCTGCAAAATCCTGATTAGTCCGACTTTTCGTCGTCTTCGGACGGAGCCGGCTCGGGATCCTTTTTCAGATGAACGCGGAGCACGCGGCGGGCGTCGGCGTCCGTCACGGTCGCGAGCCAGTCGCCGATCCGGGCGGATTCTCCCTTCGCCGGCAGGTGGCCGAGTTCGGTCGTGATGAAGCCGCCGATGGTCGTGACGTCCGTGTTCTCGAACGTGTGGTCGAGCTTTTCCTCCAGCTCGTAAAGCGCATGCGTGCCCTCCACCTCGAATTCCGTCTCGTTGATGTGGCGGTATTCCTCCTCGTCGGTGTCGAATTCGTCCTGAATCGAGCCGACGAGTTCCTCGATGACGTTGTCGAGCGTCACGATGCCGACCGCGCCGCCGTATTCATCGACCACCACGGCAAGATGGCCGTGCTTCGTGAGAAAAAAGCGCAGCAGCTTCTCGAGCGGCATCATCTCGGAGACGTGCAGGAGCTCGCGGCGGATGGATTCCACGTCGCGCTTGCCTCCATGCACGAGGGTGAGGAGGTCTTTGATATGGACGAGGCCGATGGCGTCATCGAGATGCTCCCGGCAAAGCGGGAAGCGGGTGTGGCGCGATTCGATGGCGGTCGCGATCTGGCGGTCGAACGGCTCGTCCACATCGAGATACACGACGTCGCCGCGCGGCGTCATGATGTCCCGGACGACGCGGCGCTTGAGATCGAGCGCGTTGATGAGGATTTCCTTTCCGAGGGTGGAGACTTCCTCGGCCTTTTCGCTCTCCGAAAGGATGAGGCGCAACTCTTCCTCGCTGTGGGAGAGCTCGGATTCGCCGCACGGCTCGATCTTGAGCACGCGACGAATGAACTCCGTGGAGAGGCCGTTGAGCATCCAGATGAACGGGCGGAAGAGCGAATAAAACAGCGTGAGCGGCGCGGCGACGGCGAGGCTGGTGCCGGCGGCCTTGCGGATGGCCACGGTCTTTGGGACCTGCTCGCCGAAGACGATGTGCAGGACCGTGATGAGAGTGAACGCGATGACGAACGAGACCGTGTGGATGAGTGCGGGCGAGGTGATGCCGACCAGGAAGAATGCGGGCTGCACCATGGTGGCGAGGAAGGGCTCGCCGATCCAGCCGAGGCCGAGGCTGGCAAGCGTGATGCCGAGCTGGCTCGCGGAGAGGTAGGCGTCGAGATTCTGCGCGGCGTGTCGGGCCGTGCGGGCCCCGCGGG
>JGI24033J26618_1000035_pt1 | contig 20011 bp, 21 predicted proteins | sample KBSMisM7withPhiX_FD_26618 | JGI IMG/M metagenome (IMG submission 26618)
GGCCATCCACCCCCTCCACACCCTCGATTGGCTGGCTGGCACAGACATCCACACCATCGATCTTACCGGCGGAGCGCCGGAGATGATTCCCGGTTTCCGCTACCTCGTGGAACGTCTCCGGCAAATGCCACAGATCGAAACCATCATCGACCGCTGCAATCTTACGATCCTGCTGGAGTCGGCTACGAATGGCTGGCCGATTTTCTCGCCGCGCATCGCGTGAAAATCGTCGCTTCGATGCCCTGCTACGAACCGGCAAACGTCAACGCCCAACGTGGCGAAGGCGTCTTCCACGCCAGCATCCGCGCGCTCCAGCTTCTCAACGGAATCGGCTACCCGAGACAATTTTCGATCGTCGCGCGCACGCCCGTCGCTTCAATGATGGCCGGCAATTCCGGCATCGGTTGCGGCGAGACGAAGAGCGGATAATCAGCGAGCTCCGGCATGCGGCCGTGCGAGCCTTTCACGAGCGAGGCGTCGAGCGGAATGACGTCCATCAAGGTGCGGAAGCCGAGCTTCTTGCGCAGCAACGTCGCGGCGATCTTCAGCTTCGGCAGCTTCAATGCCGGGTCGACGAATAATTCCACCGGGTCGTAACCTGGCTTGCGATGGATGTCCACGCAGCGGGCGAAGTCCGGGGCGCTACGGTCGTCCTGCCAATAATAGTAGGTGAACCAGCTGCGCGCGTCGGCCACCGCGATCAAATCGCCGGAGCGCCCGTGATTAATGCCCATCGCCGTCTGTTCAGCCGGTCCAAGAATTTTTTCCACGCCGCTCTGCTGCTCCAGCAGGCTGCGCACCTCGCCGAGGACGGATGGATCGTTCACGTAAACATGCGCGATCTGGTGATCCGCCACGGCGAAGGCCCGGCTCGCGCCGCAGTCGAGCAATTCGAGCCCAAGTTCCTCGCGCAGCGCAATCCAGCCTTGCTCGCGGAACAAGCGGTTCAGATGGATCGGGCGGTCCACCTCGGTAATGCCGTATTCGGAGAGCAGCACCACTTGCACGGACCGGGATTGGAAAAACGCGATCAGATCCCCCACCACCTCGTCGATTGCGGCCACGTCGGCGCGGATGGCGGGATGATTCGGGCCGAGCCGCTGGAGGTTGTAATCAAGGTGCGGCAGGTAAACGAGGTTCAGCGTGGGCTCGTGCCGGCGCTCGATCCACTTCGCCGATTCCGCGATCCATTGCGACGATTTGATGCCCGCAATCGGTCCCCAAAAAGAGGGAAACGGGAAGTCGCCCAGGTCGGCCTTGATGTTCTCGCGAATCGAGGCCGGATGCGTGTAGATGTCGAAGACCTTGCGGCCATCGGCGGGATACATCGGGCGCGGCGTGATCGAAAAATCCGCGCTGGAATACATGTTATACCACCAGAAAAGTTTCGCGCAGGTGAAGCCCGGTTCGCGCTGGCGCAGGTCCTCCCAGATTTTGCGGCCGGCGACGATATGGTTCGACTGCTTCCAAAACTGCACCTCGGAGAGCGTGCGGTCATACCAGCCGTTCCCCACGATGCCGTGCTGCGCGGGCGCGAGGCCGGTGAGGTAGGTGGATTGCGCCGTGCAGGTTACCGCGGGAAATGCGGGCCGGATCGCCGAGACCGAGCCGGCCGCCGCGAAGGCGCGCATGTGCGTTGAGGCGTCGAGCACCGAGCGCGTGAGGCCGACGACGTTGAGGACGGCGGTCCGTTTCATGATTTCGCGGAACGTTCGGCGAGAAGCGTCAGCGCCCGCAGGATGGTGGCCGTGTCCATGGAGTGGACCTCGAAGCCGCGGCCGATTTCCGCGAGCAGCGTGATTGTCAACGCTCCGCCGAGGTGCTCGCGAAATTCCTCCAGCCCGCGGAGCACCGTGGGTTCGCCGTTCGGCTCGCGGAGGTCCAGCTCCGCCGCCCAGAGCTCGAAGCCGAGCGACTCGATGAGCGTCAGAATGCGCTCCGCGGATTTCGCCGGCAAATGCCCGGCGAGCTGCGAATAGATCACGTCCAGTGCGATGCCGATGGCTACGGCCTCGCCATGATGAATGCGAAATCCGGAGAGCGGCTCCAGCTTGTGCGCAGCCCAATGTCCGAAGTCGAGCGGTCGCGCGGAGCCCAATTCAAAAGGGTCGCCGCAAGTCGTGATGTGCCGCACGTGCGCCTCTGCGCAGCGCCGGATCAGCTCCTCCAGCGCCGCCGGCTCGAAGTCCCGCAGGCGATCGCGATCCCGCTCGATGGCCTCGAAGAATTCCGCGTCGTGAATGAGCGCGACCTTGATCGCCTCGATGAGCCCGGCGCGTTTCTCGCGGTCCGGCAGCGTGGCGAGCAGTTCGAAGTCGTTGATCACCGCGAAAGGCGGCGCAAAGGTCCCGATGAAATTTTTCTTTCCGCGCCAGTTGAGGCCGTTTTTCACGCCGACGCCGGCGTCATTCTGGCCGAGCACGGTGCTCGGCATGCGAATATGGCGAATTCCGCGATGCGCCGTGGCCGCCGCGAATCCCGCCACGTCCAGCAACGCGCCGCCGCCGAGGGCGACGACATGGCAATGGCGGCAGAGCCCGTTTTCCTCGATGGCCGCGTAGATCCGCTGCACGGCTTCCTCGCTGTTTTTCACGACTTCTCCACCCGGGACGGAAACGATGTTCTCGCACAGGTCGAACTCGCGCGTGCGGCCGGCAAAATAGCCGCGGATGGCGGGAACCAGGTCCGGCTTCGCGTCCGCCAGCCCCGCATCGACCACGAACAGCACGCGCGGGATGCGGGCCTCGGGACGCGACGACAGCACGTCCGCGAGCAAGGGATTGTCGGGGGAAAATGCGGCGCGGGTGAAATGAACCTGGTGCTCATAGCTCACCGTGAAGCTGGCGTGGATGCTGTCCTTCATGACGCTGGAATGGTCTTCTGCAAACGGAGGGCGCTGCCGAGCAGCAGGACGAAGATCGTGAGCTGACCGGCGGTGGCGCCCGGCACGGCCAGCATATCCACGATCACGATCCCCGCCAGCAATCGGGAAACGACTTTGCCGACCGCGCTGGCGCGACGCTGGATCAACGGCTGCAGCGACAACATCAGCCATAGGAGGAACACGACCGCGATGGTCAGACTCTCCTCCCCGTGCAGCATGGCGGCCACGGCGATTGGCGCGAGAAGCAGAGCCAGCGGCCAGCGACCGGCGAGGGTTCCCGTGGCCTCGGTGCGTGCCACGAAACTCAGCCCGGTGACATACGCCGCCAGCGCGCCCGCCGACCACAGCAGCGGCGGCGAGATCAAGCCCGAAGCCGTCGCGCCGGCGACGAGATAAAGCAGGAAGCGGCACACGGCCATGATCAGCGGCGAGAGTGCGGTGCGCTTGTGGACCACGTCGTAAACGACGATGGCCGCCAGCAGGCCGAGGCCCGGGAGCGCCATCTCCGGACGCATCGTTAGCAGGAGCGCGGTTCCGCCGGCGAGCCATGCGCCGCTGAGAATCCAGACCAGCCGACCGGAGACGGCGCCACTTGGAATGGGACGCTCCGGGCGATGCGCGCGATCGAAACGCTCGTCGCACGCGTCGTTGAGAAACATGCCGCCGACGTAGAGCAGGCTCGCGCCGGCGCAGAGCTGGAGAAACGCCGGCCATGCGCCGCCGCCCACGATCAGCCAGCCCGCGAGGCAATTCGACCAGACGGTCGGCAGGTTCGACACGCGTCCGAGCAGGAGCAGTGCGCGGAGGAATGAGGGTTTAGCGGGCTTCGTTTGCAAGGCCGCGGCGCGTGAGTTGTTCCAGGGTCCACTCGTATTCGCGGACGAGTTGATTGACCACGCTCTCGTTCTTCAACTTCGGCGGGAGTACTTCCCAGGTGTAGGTTTCGATCTCGAGATGGGAGCAGAGCGCGGGATTTTCCTGGAGCACGTCGAACGTCTCCAGCAAATGGTCCGACGTGTTGTCGAATAGCGCGCTCGCCGGGCTGTGCAGCGGAATGTGGAAATGAATGCGCCAGTCCTCCGGCTCGTAGCCGGGTTGCGCGGCGCGGGCCAGCGCGAGGTCGAGGTCGCGCAGCCGCGTGAGTTCGCCATCGGGCGAGCGCGCGATGACCTGGTGCAGATAGACCTCATCGACGAACGCGCCGAGCGCGGTGCACGTCTCCGGCGTCGAGCGCACTTTCAGCGCCGAGCTGAGATGCAGCTTACTGATCCGGATTTCGTGACTGCGAAAACGCTCCAGCGCCTCGCGAGCCGACTCGTATTGCAGCGCGAGGTGGCAGGTGTCGTAGTTCACGCCAAGATGCGTGTCCAATCGCGGATCGTTGGGATGCTCGTCGCGCAACGTGGAGAAGAAGCCGACCGTCTCGATGCCGTTTTCGAAAAGCCCCAGTGGCTCCGGCTCGACGCCGAGATGCAGCATGCGCGCGGATTGCTCGCTCAGCCGCGCGATGTGCTCGACGCACGACCAGAGATTCTCGCGAATGGCGGCGACCTGATCGTGGCTATCGATGAAGGCCTTGAACGACCCCGGCAGCGTGCTCACGCTGCCCTCCACGCCCGGCGGCACCAGTTGCGCGAGAAGATCGAAGAGCCGGTTCGTGTAGTCGAGCCGCTCCCGCTGCGTCCAGTCGGGCGCAAACACCTGTTCCTTCACGCGGCCGCCGTGGAAGCGGCCGAACGGAAAGCCGTTGATCGTAAAAACGTAGCAGCCGTGCCGGTCCAGCCAGCGCTGGAACGCGAGCAGCGTGGCGGGCTCCGTCAGCTCCGCCGCCGCCTGATTGCTCAGTCGCAGGCCGATGGCGAAGGGAGCGTCCGTCCCGACACGCTGGCGCACGGCGAGCGTGTATTGATCGAGGCCGACGAAGGTTTCCGCCCAGTTCTCACCGCGATGCACGTTGGTGCAATACGTGAGATGCAGGCCGTGATTGAGTTGCATCGCGATCAGTCCGCGACGGGCACGTCACCGGGCAGCGAAAATTTCGCACACTGGCTAAGGAAGCGATGTGGATTCTGAAAAAGCAGCCGGTCGATGGCCGCCTCGGAATGCCCGCGCTTTCGCAGCTCGCGTCCCGTTTTCGGCACGGCGAGCGGATCACTGTGGCCCCAGTCGCACGCGCAGTTCAGCCACACGCGATTGGCGGAATGCGTCTCCACGATGTCGATCGCGCGGGCCGGCGTGCATTTGGAATCGGGATACAATGTGATGCCGGCCCAGAATCCCGCGTCGAGCACGAGGGCCGCCGTGTGCTCTTCGACATGGTCGATGATTACGCGTTCGGGCCGGATGCGGCGGTCGCTCTTGAGCAGATCGACGATGAGGCGCGTGCCCTTCAATTTGTCCTCGAGGTGCGGCGTGTGGACGAGAATCAACTGATCGTGCCGCACCGCCAGCTCGACGTGTTTTTCGAGCACGGTCATTTCGTTGCGGCTGTTTTTGTTCAGGCCGATTTCGCCGATGCCGAGCACGTTGGGACGGGTCAGGAATTCCGGAATCATCGCCAGCACTTCGTCGGCAAGCGCGACGTCTTCGGATTCCTTGGGATTGATGCAGAGCCAGCAAAAATGCGGCAGGCCGAACTTTGCCGCGCGCTGCGGTTCGTAGTCGGTGAGCTGCGAGAAGTAGTCGTGAAATCCTTTGGCCGAACTGCGGTCGAAGCCGGCCCAGAATGCCGGTTCGCACACGGCCTCGCACCCGGCCGTCACCATCGCGGCATAGTCGTCCGTCGTGCGGCTCACCATGTGGGCGTGGGGCTCGATATAGCGCATGACTTCAGTCTTCGCCGGGCCACGCGCCCGAAGCGGCCTTGCCTTTGGCCGCCGCGACCGGAGCCGTCGTGGGATCGCTGAGGGCGAGCAGAATGTTGCGCGCGCGGGCGGCCTCGGAACCGTCGAGCGCCTTTAAAGCCTCGCGGAAGGCCGCGATGCGATAGTCCCCCTCACCTTCCGCGCGGTCCACGCGGTCGAGAAACGCCGCCACCTCGATGAGCTTCGCGCGCACCTCGATGAAGTATTGGTCGAGCACGGCCTGCTTCGTCGCGCCGCCGAGATGCCGACCAATGGTCGCGCCGATTTCCATGAGCAACGCCTGCTCGTCGGCATTGAATTCGTAGGGCACCGGCTTCGCCACGCCCAGCGCGCCGCGGAGGATCGTCTTCTCGACGAGGATCGGCGCGGCGATGGAGCCCGCCATGTGCGTCTCCTTCGCCGCGGGTTTGGCCACGCCGGAGTCATCGGTCTGCAGGTTGCACACCTGCACGGGCTCCCTCCGCTCGGCGGCAATGCCGGCCATGCCTTTGCCGACGGGAATCCGCGCCACCTTGTCCATGATGACCGGCGGAATGCCGACTTGAGCGCGCAGTTCCAGCCACACGCCGGATTGGTCGAGCTGATGAATCGTTCCGGTCGCGCAATCGAAGCGGCTGAGCACGAGTTGAAGGATGCGCAGCAACGCCCCGTCGGTCGCGTCTTCCTTGCGCAAAACATCGTCGATGGTTTTGAGAAGCTGGGGGTCGGGAATCACTGAAACTAATCCCGCACTCAACAGAGACGGTGCCGTCATATTATCGTCGTCGCCACGTTTGGCAACCCGCCAGACTCCGGGAGCGCGGCCGGCCAACTTCGCCGCCATTTTTTCCTGCGTTGTGGGCGCTTCGGTGAGTAGCATGCGTTCGCAATCCTGGGTCCCTGATGAAAACCCTCATCCCCTTCCTCCATCATGTCTGAGATTCCACGTCGGGAGTTTTTAACCGGAGCGGCCGGGATGGCCGCGGGCGCCGCGGTGATGTTTGGCTGGCCGCGCAACGCGGAGGCGGGCGACCCGAGTTTCATGAACAACGTTCCGAGCCCGGTCCTGTCGGGCAAGGAATTGCCGACGTTCAAATTCGCGCTCGAAAAAACGACGGGCAAGGTCATCGGCAACAGTTACGGCAAGGAAGCGACGGTGGAGCAGCTGCCGATTTCCACGGGCATCGCGGGCGTCTCGATGCGGATGGAGCCCGGCGTCATGCGCGAGCTCCATTGGCACGCGACCGCGGCGGAATGGGCGTTCATCACCGAGGGGCGAGTGCGCACCACGCTGGTCGATCCCCAGGGGCGCTCCGAGACCAATGATTTCAAGGCCGGCGACGTGTGGTTCTTCCCGCGCGGGCATGCACACATGCTCGAGTGCCTCGGCGACACGCCGTGCAAATTCATTCTGATTTTCGACAACGGATATTTCTCCGAGTTCGGCACGTTCAGCATCACCGACTGGATCGGTCACACGCCGCCGGAACTGCTCGCGAAAAACTTCAAGGTGCCGGCCTCGACCTTTGCCAGCTTTCCGAAGAGCGAGGTCTATTTCGCGAAGGGAAAAATCCCGCCGGAAAAGCCCGCGACGCCGCTGCAGGGCTACAATCCGCCGCCGCTTACGCACAAATACGAGCTGATGGAGCAGCCTCCCCTCGCGACCTTCGCCGGCGGGCAGGAATGGCAGGTGGATTCCACGCGCTTCCCCATCGCGACCACCATCACCGGCGTGGTGCTCGACCTCGAGCCCGGCGCGTTGCGCGAGCTGCACTGGCATCCCACCGCGGATGAGTGGCAATACATCATCGAGGGCACGGTGAGCGTCACCTTGTTTGGCGCGAATGGGCGCTACCGCATCGAAACGCTCGAGCAGGGCGACGTCGGCTACATTCCACAGGGCTACGGGCATTCCATCGAAAACGTCGGCACCGAGCGCTGCCGGGTGCTCATTGCGTTGAACACCGGCGTTTACGAAGGGATCGACCTGTCGCAATGGATCGCCGGCAATCCGCTCGACGTCCTCGCGACCAATTTCAACCAGCCACCGGAAGTCTTCGAAAAATTCCCGCACAAGGACGTGTTCATCGCCGACGGGAAAACGAGCTGACGCGCCGACGTATCCGTCACGCCGCGACGGCGGATTTTTTCTGGTCGCGGCGACCGGCAGCGTAGGCCTCGAAGACGCGGCGGATTTCATCGCGGACGCGGCGAAAAACCGCGAGCTGCTCGTCCTCGGTGCCGGTGGCGTGCGCAGGATCGTCGAAGCCCCAATGGTGACGGTTCACCTGGCCGGGAAACGTCGGGCAGGCTTGATCCGCGTTGCCGCAGACCGTGATGACGGTCTCGATTTTTCGGTCGAGAAATTCGTCGAGGTGCTTGGAGCGATGGCCGGAGATGTCGATGCCGATTTCCCGCATGACCACGAGGGATTTCGGGTGGACGAAGCCGGAGGGCTTCGAGCCGGCGCTTTGGACGTCGAGCAAATCGCCCGCCGCGGCGCGGAGGATTCCTTCCGCGAGGTGGCTGCGGCAGGAATTGCCGGTGCAGAGAATGAGGACGGTGGGCTTCATGCGAGGGCGCGTTGTTGATACCAGTCGCGGCTGGAGGTGCAGAGGCGGCAGACGGAAAGCATGACCGGCACCTCCACGAGCACGCCGACCACGGTGGCGAGCGCGGCAGGAGACGTGGCGCCGAACAGCGTGATGGCCACCGCGACCGCCAGCTCGAAAAAGTTGCTCGCACCGATCAGCGCGCCGGGCGTGGCGACGTTGTGTTTGACCCGGAAGAAACGCATGAGCGCGTAGGTAAGGCCCGAGTTGAAATAGACCTGGATCACGATGGGAATCGCGAGCAGCAGGACGGCCGACCAGTTCGTCAGGATGTTTCCGGCCTGGAACGCGAAGATGAGGACCAGCGTGGCGAGCAGCGTGACAATCGTGACGAGACGAAACGGCGGAAGAAAATTTTGCTCGAACCATTCGTGCCCACGGGCGCGAATCGCGACCTCGCGACTGATCCCGCCTGCGACCAACGGAATGACGATGAAGACGACGACCGAGGTCAGGAGCACCCCGACCGGAACGACGACTCCGCTGACTCCGACGAGGAACATGACGATGGGCGCGAAGGCGAAGACCATGATGAGGTCGTTGATGGCGACCTGAGCGAGCGTGTAGGGACCGTCGCCGTCGGTGAGATAGGACCAGACGAACACCATCGCGGTGCAGGGCGCCGCGGCGAGGATGATCAGACCGGCGACGTAGTTCTTCGCGGTCTCGGGATCGATCCAGTGCAAGGTCTTCGAAAAAATTTCCTGGATGAAAAACCAGCCGAGGAGCGCCATGCTGAACGGCTTCACGAGCCAGTTCACGAAGAGCGTGATGAACAATCCCTTTGGCTTGCGGAAGACGCCGCGCAGACCGTGGAAATCGATCTTCAGCATCATGGGGTAAATCATGAGCCAGATGAGCACGGCGATGGCAGCGTTGACGTGCGAGCCGCGGCCAATCTCCAGCTGGCTGACGCGGGTCACGAAATCAGGCGCCAGTTTCCCGAGCGCGAGGCCTGCAACCATGCAAGCCAGCACCCAAAGCGAAAGGTAGCGCTCGAAGAAATCGAGTCGGCGGGCGCTCATCTCAGCAGCAACCGCTGCCGCTGCAGCAGGACGACTCTTCTTCGACGGCGCCGGACGGAAAGCAGATGTCCTTCGCGAGACAATCCGCGTGCTTCGCAGTGAGAGTGACGACGAGTTTGCGGCCGATGGCCTGTACGTCCTCGACGGGATATTGGCTGAGCACGCCGTCCTCATGCTCGATTTCGACCTCCGGGTCCTCCCCATCGAAAAGCGGCGCGGCAAGGTCGATGATGCGGGCGAGCTTGCCCGCGAGGAAACGATGGTCCACATCCCGATCCACCCAGGTTTGCAGGTTGGTCGTCACCCAGCTGCGATGCGTGCCCCCGCAGTCGAGGAACCGTTTTTCGACGCGCCCCACTTCCGTGACATGCGCATGGGCGGGAATCGCCTTGCCATTCGGAAGGATGAAGGCGAGCTCCGCTTCGGGATGGGCTTCGAGGTGGATTTTGAAGGTCGAGGTGGTCATGGTTTGCAGGTCGTTTCGGGGTTTGGATTCAGCAGCACTTGGCGTCGAGGGCTTCCGCCACCCATTTCGAATCCTTCCGCGCGGCCTTGAGCCGCCGGAGATCCGCGCGAAAACGTTTGTCGGTTTGCGCGCAGTCCTGGAGGCACTTCAAATTGCTTTCCAGCTCGGGAGTTCGCCTGGCCGGCAGGCTGTAGATCATCCAGTTCGCGTGTCGGGTCGCTTCGACCATTCCGTGTTTCCGCAGGTAGGCGAGTTGCTGCGAGACCTTGACCTGGGGCAGTTCGAGCAGGTCCTGAAAATGGCAGACGCAGAGCGGCCCCTGCGTGAGGAGGTGAATGATCCGCAACCGCGTCGCGTCGCAGAAGCACTGGTAGATTTGAATCAATTCCACGCGAGGAACATTGCAGCTCGCGAATATTCGTCAACACCTATATACGACATCCCCCCCTCGGGCGAAAGCCCGCTGTCCCATCAAAAATTGAAGTAAAGAAACTCCGTCGGCTGGAGCACGAAGTATTTCCGAAAGATGAGGAATGCCAGGACTCCCAAGGCCGCTCCATGGACGAATGTCGGTCGCCACGCCATTCGCGCAAAACGACTGCGCCGGCGGGGAGGATCCAGCGCCGGCGTATACCGCCAGAAATAGTCGTGCGTCGCTGGAAATCCAAAAGCCACGACCGCCATTGCGATCAACCACAGCCACGGGACATCAGTGATATAAAAAGCCAAGCCGGAGGCCATCGTTTGTCCGCCCATCGCGTGGAGAATTTCCGTTGCGGCCGTCCAGTTGGCGGCTCGGAAAAACACCCACGCCGCAACCACACATCCGAAAGTGACCGCCCATCCCAAAAACCTCATTGGCCGGGAGCGGACAAATGCCATCGGCAACCAGCGGGAACTCACGGAATCCCATGCGTGATTGATGATGAGATAAATGCCGTGGAGGCCTCCCCAAAGAAGAAACGTCCATCCCGCACCATGCCAGAGCCCACCCAGGAGCATCGTAACCAGCAGGTTACGATAGCGGAGCAACATGCCGCGCCGATTGCCTCCCAATGGGATGTAGAGAAAATTTCGCAGGAAGCGCGACAGCGTAATATGCCAACGCTTCCAGAATTCACTGATCGAGGTCGCTCGGTAAGGAGCGTTGAAGTTGATCGGCAGTAAAAAACCAAACATTCGGGCAAGACCGACCGCCATGTCCGAATAGCCGGAAAAATCGAAATAGAGCTGAAACGTGTAAGCCAGCGCCCCGGCCCACGCATCCGACGCGGAAATTCCCTGCCCTGCCGCGGCAGCGTCGAAAACCGGCGCGACATAAACCGCGGATCCGTCGGCGAGCACCATCTTCTTGAAGAGGCCCACGGCGAAAATCGACAGTCCCACCCAAACATCCAGCAGTCGAAATCGAAAGGTTTCTCGACGTTCGAGTTGCGGGATAATCTGATGATGCTGAACGATCGGCCCGGCAATCAGCTGCGGGAAGAAAGTGACAAAAAAGCAATACTCGAGGAGCGTGTATTTCCCCGTCCGTCCCTGATAGGCATCGACCAGGTAGGCAATTTTTTGGAACGTGAAAAATGAAATCCCCAACGGGAGAATGACGTGCTGGAGATTGTAGGACCAGCCGGTGATTCCTCGCAGGGAATCCAGAAAGAAGTTGGCGTATTTGAAGTAGCCCAGGAGGCCGAGGTTGAACGCCAAACCGGCGTAAAGGAGCCAACGTCGAGATCGCAGCCCGAGCCGGCTGTCATCCGGCGCGATCCGGGTGCCGATACTGAAATTCACGGCAATCGAAATCACGATGAGGGTCACGTAAACCGGATTCCAATACGCGTAAAATACCAGGGACATCACGACGAGCCACCCCAAGGCGAGGCGTTCGCAGTGCCTCCCCGCCAGCATTCGAAAGACAACCCAGGTGAGCGGCAGGAACGCGAACAGGAAAATGGGCGAGTGGAAAAGCACGGTCGTTACTTCGGGGTGGGGCCTCGCGAAACCAGCGGCCTAAGCCCTTCAATCAGCTGCTTCGTTCGAATTTCACGACCGGCGGAATTCAGGTGATACATCGAATCGAACATCAGACTCTCACCGTAAAAATTCGTGTTTTGCCTCGCGATTACCGGAATGCCGAGACTTTCGTAGTGCTTCTCGCCGGCGGCGAAAATCTGCCGGTAGTCGGCGCCGGTAAGAATTGGATTATCAAGGAGCGCCGGCGCGGCAAAAACGACTGTCACCCGCTTTTTTCTGGCCCAATTCAGGAATTCCCGCACGACCTTCCAAAAATCCGAATCGCCCTCGGCCTCCGCGAGCGTGCATGGATGCGGCGTGAGCCCGAGGAGCCGGGCCAATTCCGACTTGGCACGCCGCTCGGGGAAGTTGCCCATGAAGTCGCCCCACGAGTCGATATGCACTCCACGAACTGAATCCACGTAAACATTTTGAAGCCCATCGCTGGCCTCGCGCGACGTAGTCACAGGCAGGACCAGACGGGACAAGGGCGCGGAAAAACAAATCCGAATCTGCTGGCTCGCGGTGAGCTGCCAGAAATATTGCGGATCGCCACCCAGGAGGTAGCCCGTGTAAACGGCGTTGAGATCGCCCAACGGGCGATGCAGATAACCCCATTCGAGGGACATCACAAGGATATCCCCGGATTTCGAAACCTTTTTGAGCCGATAAAGGAGATATTCCAAAGGGAGGCCGCCATGGGTGCCAAAATTCAAGCACGGCATTCCGAAGGCCTGCTCGACCTCCGCGGCCTTGACGCCGTAAAGGACGTTCGACCCGCCTACGAACACGATTTTTTTTGCACTCGACTTCGAACGCGCCACCTCTCGCTTGATTTGATACCAGGCGGTAATCGTCCGGTCGCCGTGGGTATCGAGAATGCCGAAGGAGGCCAGAAACAGCCCCACCCAAACCACGCCGGCGCCCGTGAATCCGGCAACAATTCCAATTACATAGCGCAGCATAGCTGCCGGCTACTCCTGGCGCAGGCCGTCCTGGACCGCGAAGTTCGCATTCATGAGGTCGAGGATGCGTTGGGCGGGGAGGACCTTGGTCGAGAGGCAGTCGAGATTGCCGTCGGGGCCGATGACGGCGATGGCGAAGCCTTTCGTGATTTCGTAGAGGAACGCGACGCGCGGGCCGTCCGCCACGGTGACGAAGGGGATGTTCGAATGGATCGTGCCACCCTCGTTGGTGAAGGCCGCGAAGCACACGAGCTTCGCCGCGGCAAAGCGCTGGTAGGCCTTCTGCAACTGGCCGACCTGCGAGCGGAAGGTCCAGTCGCGCGGAGACGGCGCGATGAGAATGACGGTGGCCTGGCCGGCGAGGCTCTTGAGATTTTGCGCTTTGCCGGTGTAATCGACCCAGGCGAAATCGGGCGCCGGTCGCACGACGCGGGCCGGAGCCGTCCAGGTGCTGGCAAGAAGAAGACCCGCGAGCAGGCCGGTAAAAAGGCGGTTCATGCGCGTCACACTTTCATGATCTCGGCTTCCTTGCCCGAGAAATGTTGCTCGATGGAGGCGATCTGCTTGTCGGTGATTTTTTGGATGTCGCCCTCGGCGTCGCGGAGGTTGTCCTCGGTGATGGCGCCTTCCTTCTCCATTTTCTTGGCGGCGTCGATCGCCTCGCGGCGGCAGGCGCGGACACGCACCTTGGTGTCCTCGGCAATGCCCTTGATCGTCTTCACGAGATCACGGCGGCGCTCCTCGGAGAGCTCGGGGATGGGAATGCGGATGAGCTTGCCATCGACGGCGGGCGAGATGCCGAGGCGGGATTCGTTGATCGCGCGCTCGATGTCGCGCGTGGTCGAGGCGTCGAAGGGTTGAATGACGATCAGTCGCGCCTCGGGCGTGGTGATGAGCGCGAGCTGCTTGAGCTTCATGCTCGTCCCGTAGGCTTCCACGTCCATGTTTTCCACGAGGGCGGGCGAGGCCTTGCCCGTGCGAATCGACGAAAATTCGTGCGCCATGAACTCGACGGCTTTTTCCATGGCGGCCTCGGCCTCCAGCATCACTTCATCCAAATCCATATCAGGCAGCTTCAGTAAGGTCCGCGACGAGGGAACCCACGGGCTCGCCCATGACGGCGCGGCGGATGTTCGTCGTGTCGGACATGTCAAAAACGATAATCGGCATGCGGTTGTCCATGCAAAGACTGAATGCCGTGGAATCCATCACCTGCAGGCGGCGGTTGAGCGCCTCGCCATAGCTGATCTGCGCGAACTTCTTCGCGTCGGGATTTTTCATTGGATCGGAATCATAGACGCCATCGACTTTGGTGGCCTTGAGGATGACCTGCGCGCCGATCTCGTTGGCGCGGAGGGCGGCGGTGGTGTCCGTCGAGAAGAAGGGATTGCCCGTGCCGGCGACGAAGATGACGACGTGGCCGAGCTCGAGGTGGCGCGTGGCGCGGCGCAGGATGAAGGGCTCCGCGACGTTGTTCATCTCGATGGCGGTCTGCACGCGCACGGAGACGCCGATGTCCTCGAGGCCGCTCATGAGCGCCATGCCGTTGATGACGGTGGCGAGCATGCCCATGTAGTCGGCGGTGGTGCGATTCATGCCGCGATGGCTGGCGGCGAGTCCGCGCCAGATGTTCCCGCCGCCGACGACGACGGCGACCTCGACACCGAGATTGCGCACCTCGGCGATCTGGCGGGCGACGGAGCTGACGATCTGCGGCGAAATATTATCGCGGCTTCCCGGCTCACGCAGGGCTTCACCGCTGATTTTAAGGACGATGCGCTTGTATTTCGGGGTCGCGGGGTCGGTCATTCTGCTGGTGGCGGATGAAACCGGAACGTCCCCGCCTTGGGAAGGAAAAACCCCGCCGCGTCACGCGCAACGGCCACCGATGGCGGGGGCGTGGCCGCGCAGCCATTCACCGGCGGGCATGCGGCGACCGCCCTCGCCCTGCACTTCGACGAGCGTGATTGCGCCGTCGGCTGCGGCAACGCGAATGCCGGCCGCGTCCGCCGCGAGCACCGTGCAGGGCGCGGCGGCCTCCGCGGGACCCAGCGCAGCCGCGAAAATTTTCAGGCGCGCGTGACCGCCGGCCGCGAGGGGAATGTCCGCGGAGGCGGCGGGCCAGGGATTCATCGCGCGGACGAGGCGCTCGATTTCGACGGCAGGTCGCGACCAGTCGATGCGGCCGTCATCGCGGGAGAGGCGGCCGGCGTAGGTGGCGAGGGCATCGTCCTGCGGAGTGCGTGGGGCGGCGCCACTCGCGAGGAGGTCAAGGGCGGCGTTAACGGCCTCGGGCGCTTGTTCGGCGAGCCGGTCGTGCAGCGATCCGCCGGTTTCGTCGGCGCGAATCGGGAGGCTGCGCATGAGAAGGATGTCGCCGGTGTCGAGACCCTCGGCCATGTGCATGACGGTGATGCCGGTCTCGGCGTCTCCGCTCGCAATAGCCGCCTGAATGGGCGCGGCGCCGCGGTGGCGCGGGAGCAGCGAGGCGTGGAGATTGAGGCAGGCCAGCCGCGGAAGATCGAGCACCGCGCGGGGTAGAATCTGGCCGTAGGCCATGACGACGATGACGTCCGGCGCAAAGGCGGCAAGCTCCGCCACAGCCTCCGGCGCGCGCATTTTGGCGGGTTGAAGCACTGGGATGCCCGCGGCGGCGGCCATTGTCTTGATCGCCGGCGCGCGCAGGCGATTTCCCCGGCCGGCCGGGCGGTCCGGCTGCGTGACGACGGCAACGACTTCGCAATCGGGACGGTCGATCAACGCGCGCAAGGCCGGCAACCCGATGTCGCCGGTGCCCATGTAAACAACGCGCATGCGGTCGCTGACGGCTAGGCCGCGCTCGCTGCGGCGGCGGCGGCCTCGAGCTCGGAATCCCGCGCGGCGATGGCGACGATTTTCGAGAAAACCGCAATCGGCTCCTCGGTGGCGTCGATGTCGCAGATCAGGTCCTTGCCGTAGTAGTCGAGCAGCGGCTTCGATTCCCGCTCGTAGGTTTCGAGGCGATGACGGATGACGGATTCGTTCGCGTCGTCGAGGCGGTTGTCCTTGATCGCGCGCTTTTTGAGACGCTCCACGAGCTTCGAGCGATCCGGGCACGAGAGGTGAAACACGTGCTTCACGTCGATGATGTCGCGCATGATCTCGGCTTGGGCGATGTTGCGGGGAATGCCGTCGAGCACGAGGTGGTCGATGTCGGGCTTGAAGATGTGGGCCTCGACGCAGTGAAGGATCCGCACGCGCCAGAGTTCGACGGTAACCTCGTCGGGCACGAGTTCGCCGCGGCTGGAGTATTCCACGAATTTGCGGCCGAGCGGCGTGCGGGTGTCGATCGATCGAAAGACTTCACCGCACGCGCAATGGAAGAATCGCGGGATGGTGCCGAGCGTCTTGCCCTGGGTGCCCTTGCCGCTGCCGGGAGCGCCAAAAATGAGGTAGGTGCGGTATTTGTTCATGCGAGAAGTGAAGAAAGGAAAACGGGGAACTCGCGAAAATACCACCAGCTGCGCACGCGCGCGCCAAGCTCCTTCTCCCGGGATTGTGTCATCAAATCCCGGAAGGCGTGCCCGCGCGGTGCACCGCCGGTCGGCGCCCGCGGCGCGAACTTTGCGAACAAACGCATCGCAAGCCGCCACCGGGTTTGACAACCTCGCGCCGCGCCCCTAGACAACACCGAAAAGGAATTCCCCCGTGCCTCTGAATGACGATTACGTAGTAGATATTCTCCTGGAAGCGGGCCTCATCAACCGCTCCCAAGTCCAGGAGACCCGCGAAACCGCCGACGGCGGCAATGTGTCCGACGCCCTGGTGAAAGCCGGGCTCATCACCCACGAGGATATTTCCCGCACCCTCGCCGCGAACAGCGGCATGGAGTTCGTGAGCCTCGCGCAGGTGACCGTGCCGCCGAACATCACCGGCATCCTTACGCCGATCGACGCGCGCCGTTACCAAGCGATCCCGATCGCCGAGCGCGACGACACCGTGACGATCGCCATTGCGGACCCAATGGCCTTCGAGACGTTCGACAGCCTCAGTTTNCTGCTCAAGCGCCAGGTGGAATTCGTCTGCACGACGCCCGAGCAACTCGAGCAGGCGCTCACGCAATACTACGGCCCGCCCGAGGGCGAATCCGCCACCGGCGAGGGCTTCAGCCTCGACGAGGACTCCACCGGCGAAGGCGACGCGCCCATCATCAAGATGGTCACGACGCTGCTGCTCGAGGCCTACAAGATCAAGGCGAGCGATATTCACCTCGAGCCGCTCGAGCGCAGCTTCCGCGTGCGCTTCCGCATCGACGGCGTGCTGCAGGAAATGCAGAGCCCGCCGAAGAAATTGCAGGCCGCCATCCTCAGCCGTCTGAAGATCATGACGGGCACGATGAGCATCGCCGAGAAGCGCCTCCCGCAGGACGGCCGCATCCAGGTAAAGATCGGCAAGGCCTCCGTCGATCTGCGCGTATCCACGATCCCCACCGTGCACGGCGAGAGCGTCGTCATGCGTATTCTCGACAAATCCTCGCTCGTGCTCGGCCTGCCCGAGCTTGGCTTCCTGAGCGACGACCAGGCGCAGTTCGAGCAGCTCATCAGCCTGCCGGACGGCATCGTTCTCGTCACCGGCCCCACGGGTTCTGGCAAGACGACCACGCTCTACGCCTGTCTGAATTACATCAACAAGCCCGACCGCAAGCTCATCACGGTCGAGGATCCGGTGGAGTATCAAATGTCGGGCATCAACCAGGTGCAGGTGAACGCCGACATCGGCATGACGTTCCCCGCCGCGCTGCGTTCCATGCTCCGCCAGGCGCCGAACATCATCATGATCGGTGAGATTCGCGACGCCGAGACCGCGAGCATCGCCATCAACGCCTCGCTCACCGGCCATCTCGTGCTCAGCACCCTGCACACAAACGACGCGCCGAGCGCCATTCCGCGTCTCGTCGATATCGGCGTGCAGCCATTCCTCGTCTCCAGCTCCGTGCGCGCCGCCATCGCCCAGCGCCTCGTCCGTCGCCTCTGCCCGAAGTGCAAGGAACCGACCGAGCTCACCGAATACGAGCTGCACACCCTCGGCCTCGAGCCCAGCCAGATGTCCGGCGCCCAGCCGAAGAAGCCCGTCGGATGCGACGCCTGCCGAGGCCGCGGTTACAAGGGCCGAATGGGCATCTTCGAGATGTTCCTCATCGACGACGAAGTCCGCCACATGATCAACAACAACGCCTCCACCATCGCCCTGCGCCAGCGCGCCCGCGAGCTCGGCATGCGCACCCTGCGCGAGGACGGCGTCCGCAAGGTCCTCGCCGGCCTCACCACCGCCGAGGAAGTGATCACCACCACGATGACCGACCTCGCGTAACCCCCAACTTCCTCCCGCGAAAATGAACACCGCCCAAGTCCTCGACATTCTCAAAGATGCCGGCCTCATCCAGGCCGCCGAAGCCGAGGAAATCGAACGCGAAACCACCGAAACCGGCCGCCCCGTCGAGGAAACCGCCGTCAACATGGGCTTCCTCACCGAGGAAGGCCTCTACCAGGCCATCGCCGATTCCATCGGCGCCGAGCGCTACGACCTCACCGAGTTCACCCCGCCGCCCGAGACGCTCGCGCTCGTTCCCGGCGGCCTCGCCCGCCTCCACGGCGCGCTGCCCATCGGCGCCACGGAAAACACGATCTTCGTCGCCCTCATCGATCCCCTCGACGGCCAGGCCGTGGAGGATCTCCGCTTCGCCCTCGGCCGCGAGATCCAGCCCTGCGTCGGGCAAACCGTCGAGCGCATCCGCACGCTCATCAACTCGCATTACGGCACCGAGGACACGAGCATGGAGGACATCCTCGCCCAGCTCGGCGAGACGAGCCTCGAGCTCGCCGAAGGCGGCGGCGAGGAAGTCTTCAACGCCGCAGCCGCAGCCGCCGAGGCCAACGCGACGCCCATCATTCGCTACGTCGATCTCATCCTCGACAAGGCCATCCAGGCCCGCGCGAGCGACATCCACTTCGAGCCCTTCGAGACCGAGTTCAAGGTCCGCTACCGCGTGGACGGCTCCCTCTACGAGATGGATCCCCCGCCGCGCCACCTCGCCCTCCCCGTCATTTCCCGCGTGAAGGTCATGTCGAACCTCAACATCGCCGAGCGCCGCCTCCCGCAGGACGGCCGCATCCAGCGCGTCATCGGCGGCAAGCAGGTCGATCTCCGCGTTTCCACGCTGCCCACGCAGTTCGGCGAGAGCGTCGTGCTCCGCGTGCTCGACCGCTCGTCGGTCAATCTCGACCTGAACACGCTCGGGATGCCGAAATACATCTACGACCACATCCTCGAGACCATCGAGAAGCCCAACGGCATCTTCATCGTCACCGGCCCCACCGGCTCCGGCAAGACCACCACGCTCTACGCCTGCCTTCGCGTCATTAACACCATCGACACGAAGATCCTCACCGCCGAGGACCCCGTCGAATACGAGGTCGAAGGCATCATCCAGGTCCCCATTCACGAGGGCATCGGATTGAACTTCGCTCGCGTCCTCCGCGCCTTCCTGCGACAGGACCCGGACCGCATTCTCGTCGGTGAAACACGCGACATGGAAACCGCGCAGATCGCCATCCAGGCGTCCCTCACCGGTCACCTCGTCTTCACCACGCTGCACACGAACGACTCCACCGGCGCCGTCACCCGCCTCGTCGATATGGGCGTGGAGCCTTTCCTCATCAGCGCCTCGCTCGAGTGCGTGCTCGCCCAGCGCCTCATCCGCAAAATCTGCACCCGCTGTCGCGAAGCCTACGAACCCAGCGAAGCCATCCTCCAGCAGCTCGGCCTCTCGCCCTACGACATCGGCGACAAGAACTTCTACTACGGCAAGGGCTGCGAAGCCTGTAACCACACCGGTTACAAGGGCCGCAAAGGCATCTACGAGTTGCTGAAAATCTCGGATCCCATCCGCGAACTCATCAACCAGCGCGCGCCCGGCGTCGTCCTCCGCCAAAAAGCCGTCGAACTCGGCATGACGACCCTCCGCGAGGACGGCCTCCGCTCGATCTACGACGGCGAGACGACCATCGAGGAAGTCCTCAAATACACGTAGGCCGCCGCCGGAGGGAGGGAATCGTGCTCGACGAACCTTCCACCGCGCCCGCGTTGACGGGCTCCCCCGTTTTGCCACCGCCCCTGCCGGAGCCCGCCGTCCGCCCGCCGCGAGGTTTCTGGGCCGCGCTCTGGCTC
>JGI24033J26618_1000036_pt1 | contig 19840 bp, 17 predicted proteins | sample KBSMisM7withPhiX_FD_26618 | JGI IMG/M metagenome (IMG submission 26618)
CGGGGACGGGCGCGGATTGTGGCGCGGCAGGCGGGAGTGCTCGCAGGCATCGAGGTCGCTGCGGAGGTTTTTCGTCGCGTCGATGAAACGCTGGAGATCGTGGCGGTGAAATCGGACGGCGATTCGCTTTCGCCCGACGACGAAGTTCTGACGATCGCGGGCGCGCTGGGATCGATCCTCACCGCCGAGCGGACGGCGCTGAATTTTTTGCAGCGTCTTTCCGGCGTGGCGACGCAGACGCGACGTTACGTCGAGGCGATCGCGGGCACGGGCTGCCGGTTGCTCGACACCCGGAAGACGACGCCGGGATTTCGCGTCTTGGAAAAGGCGGCGGTGCGCGCGGGTGGGGGAACGAATCATCGCGCGGGCCTTTACGACATGGTGATGGTGAAGGACAATCATCTGGCCGGCGGCTTGAATGCTGCGGCGCTGGCGGCGGGAATTGCCGCCGCGAAAGCGGCTGGACTACGCGTGGAAGTCGAGGCGGACACGATCGAGCAGGTGCGGGAATTTTTGGCGACGCCGGGGATCGACGTGGTGCTGCTCGACAACATGCCGCTGGAAGTGATGCGCGAGGCGGTGGCGTTGCGGCCGTCGACGGTGCAGCTCGAGGCGAGCGGGGGAATCACGCTGGAAAATATTCGCGCGGTCGCGGAGACCGGCGTGGACTTCGTTTCCATCGGGGCGCTCACGCACTCCGCGCCGTCGCTGGATTTGTCGCTGGAGTTGACGGGCGATGCCTGAGGGCTTCGTGGCGTTGGACCGCGATCTCATCGCGCCGGCCGGAAGCGGCTGGCGGGCGAGCGTGTTTCGCGAGACGGAATCGACGAACGATCTGGGGTTGCGTGCGGCCGAGGGCGGAGAGCCGGAAGGATTCGCCGTCTTTGCCGAGGCGCAGACGCGGGGGCGGGGGCAGTTTGGTCGACGGTGGGATTCTTCGCCGGGACTTGGGCTCTGGTTCTCGCTGCTGCTGCGTCCACGCTGGCCGGCCGCGCAACTGGCGCAGATGACGCCGCTCATCGCGGTGACGGCGGTGCACGCGCTTGGCGCCGCGACCGGACTGGCGATTCGGATCAAGGCGCCGAACGATCTTTTTGTGGGCGGCCGAAAGCTGGCGGGAATTCTGAGCGAGGCGCGCACGGGACGGGACGTCTTTGTTGTCGTAGGGATCGGGATCAATGTGAACCACGCGCGAACGGATTTTCCGCTCGAGCTGCAAACGAGCGCGACGTCCGTGGCAATCGAGACCGGGCGGACGTGGGATCGCAACCCGATCGCGGCGGCCGTGCTGGCGGAGATTGGGCGAACCTACGATCCGGCGACGCCGCCCGGGGCCGACATCCTCGAGCGATATGTCGCCCTTTCGCGGCCGGGGGATTGTGATACCGTGCGGCCATGAAACGAGCTTGGGTGGCGCTTTTTTTCGGAGCGGTCGTGGCGTTGGCCCCATGGTGTGGTCGCGCGCAGGACGACGATGACGACGCGCCGCTGGGCGAAGTGTCGAAGACGGATGCGGATTCGCCTTACGAGAACATGCATGTGCTGGCGCGGGCGATGCAGCTCATCCGGCAGGATTATGTCGATGACAAGAAGATCAGTTTTCGCGATCTGACCTACAGCGCGTTGCGCGGAATGCTGTCGGAACTCGATCCGCACAGCTCGTTCATGGATCCCCGTGATTTCAAGGGGATGCAGGAGGATACGAAGAGCGAGTTCGGCGGTCTGGGCGTGACGGTGACGACGAAGGACAATCTACTGACGCTCATTGGCGTCGCGGAGGGCACGCCGGGCTTCGAGGCGGGTCTGCAACCCGGCGATCAGATTCGCAAGATCAATGGGATTACGACGGACCGGATGACGATGGCGGACGCGGTGGACATGCTGCGCGGCGAGGCGGGCGAGAAGGTGACGCTGACGATTTCGCGGCCGGCGACCAATGAGCTGAAGGAGTTCACGATTGCCCGTGCGGTGATCAAGGTGCCGAGCGTGGTCGATGCAATGATCCTGCCGACGGAGCACACCGGAGGTCGCAAGATCGGCTACCTGCGGCTTACCCAATTCAACGAGCCGACGGCGGGAGAGCTGGCGACGGCGCTCGATTCGCTGGAGAAACAGGGGATGGAGGCGCTGGTGATGGATTTGCGGTTCAATCCCGGCGGCCTGTTAAGCAGTGCGGTGGACGTCTGCGCGCAGTTCGAGCCGCCGAACACGAAGATTGTTTCAACCGAGGGCCGGTCGCCGGCGCGGGAGTATGCCACGCATGCGACGAAGAACGGGGCGCGGACTTTCCCGCTCGCGATCCTCATCAACGGCTCCAGTGCGAGCGGATCGGAGATCGTCGCCGGCGCGCTGAAGGATTTGCATCGCGCGATTCTTGTGGGCGAGACGACATTCGGAAAGGGGTCCGTGCAGAGCGTCGTGTCGCTCCCGGATGGATCCGCCATGCGGTTCACGACGGCGAAATATTACACGCCGAGTCGGCGACCGATTCACGAGCACGGCGTGGAGCCGGACATTCGCTGCACGCTGACGCTCGAAGAGGAGGCGAAACTTTATCAGTCGCGCCGCCGCAAGGAATTGCCGGGTTTTGCGCGCGACAAGGCGAGCGTGCAGGATCCGCAGCTCGACCGCGCGGTGGATGCGCTGACGGGGGTATTGCTTTACACGGGTCGCACCGCGGCGCCAAACAAGGGCTGATCGCCGCGATGGCGCTGATTCTTGCCCTCGAGACGTCCTGCGACGAGACGGCTGCCGCGGTGCTGCGTGGCTGCGGGGAACTGCTCGCGAGCGAAGTGTGGTCGCAGGCGTCGCTGCACGCAAAATATGGCGGCGTCGTGCCGGAGGTCGCGTCGCGCAATCATCTCGCCGCGCTGCCGGAGGTCGTTTCCGCGGCGCTGCGGCAGGCGGGCGTATCGGTCACCGAGATCGATGCCTTTGCCGCGACGACCGGTCCGGGCTTGCCGACCGCGCTGCTGGTTGGAATGGCGCATGCCAAGGCGATGGCCATTGGCGCGCGACGTCCGTTTCTCGCCATCAATCACGTCGAGGGCCATTTGTTCTCGCCGTTTTTCGGCGAAGAGGAGGTGCCGCCGCATCTCGGGCTCGTCGTGAGTGGCGGGCATACATTGCTCGTGGATGTCGAGGGTTTTGGAAGCTGTCGGGTGCTTGGGACGACGCTCGACGACGCGGCCGGGGAGGCCTTCGACAAGGTGGCGAAGCTGCTGGGGCTTGGCTATCCGGGCGGTGTGGAGATCGAGCGGCTGGCGCGGGAGGGCGACCCCGCACGATACGATTTCCCGCGGAGCATGCTGCGCTCGGGCGACTTCCAGTTCAGCTTCAGCGGCCTCAAGACGGCCGTGCGGTATTTGCTGGAGCGGGAATCGGTTTCGCTGCCGGATGTCTGCGCCTCATTTCAAGCGGCGGTGCTCGAGGTGCTGGTGGAAAAGACCATGAGCGCGGCGACGGCGAGCGGACGCAAGGTCGTCGCGATCAGCGGAGGCGTGAGTTCGAATTTGCACCTACAGGAACTTGCCAAAGCCGGCGCGGAGAAGCGGGGGATCGAGCTTCGCATCGCACCGCGTGAATTGCGCACCGACAACGCGGCGATGATCGCTTACGTGGCGGCGCTAGGCTTTAGTCAAAATACCGCGAGCGGTTTTGAGGTGGATGTTTCTCCCAACTTCGATCTCGCCCAGTTTGAACGACGGAAGACTTTTCGCGGTCTCACTACACAAGTATGAAGATTCGCCTCGTCGGGCTTGCAATGGCACTTTTCGCATCCTCCCAGCTTTATGCGGCTGGTGAATGGCTCACGGACTACAAAGCGGCATTGGCCGAGTCCAAAAAGAGCGGAAAACTCGTGCTGATGGATTTCACGGGTTCCACTTGGTGCCCACCGTGCATTCAGATGAAAAAGCAAGTGTTCGATACGCAAGCATTCAAAGGCTATGCCCTCGAGAATCTCGTGCTGCTCGAACTCGATTTTCCGCAAGATATGGACCCGACGCCGGGAAATATTCGGCTGGCTGAAAAATACGGCGTGACTGACGAGACTGGATTGTCGGTATTTCCGACCCTTGTGCTGGTGAATTCGGATGGCAAGCCGCTCGCCATCCGCCGGGGCGAGCCTTTCTTTTCACCACCGGATTTTATCGATTGGGCCAAGGCGGTAAAAAAGGGCGCGCAGTGATCACATCGTTTGAGCGGCGGGACAAATGTCCTGAAGTTCACATCCTGCGCAATCGGGATTCCGCGCGTAGCATCGGCGGCGGCCGTGAAAAATCAGCCAATGGCTGAGGTTCGTCCACGTTTCCCGGGGGAATAATCGCATGAGGCCGGTTTCGACTTTGACGGGATCGGTTTCGCGTGTGAGGCCCAGCCGGCGGGCGAGCCGGCCGACGTGCGTGTCCACGACGACGCCGTCATCGATGCCAAACGCATTGCCGAGCACGACATTCGCCGTTTTTCGACCGACGCCGGGGAGGGCAATGAGTTCGAGCATCGTTCGGGGAACTTCACCGTCGTGGCGTTCGACCAGACATTGGGCGGCGCCGCGAATCGACGCCGTCTTGCTGCGGTAGAAGCCCGTGCTGCGAATCAAGGCTTCCAGTTCCTCGGGCGGGATCGTCGCGTAGTCGGCGGCCGTCCGACAGCGGGCAAACAGGGCGGGCGTGACGAGGTTCACGCGCTTGTCGGTGCATTGGGCGGAGAGAATGGTGGCGACGAGCAGTTCGAGGGGGCTCGAGAAGGAGAGTTCGCAGTGCGCGTCGGGGTAAATGGCGGGCAGGCGGCGGGAGAGTTCGGTGGCGCGCTGGGGTCGGGTCATTAGGTAAAAATCCCCTGCGTAGGCGACCGGGCGACGGCGGTCAAGCGGACTTGACCGAAGACCTGTCGTCCTGCATAGTTTCCAGTTCCGCCGCAAGGCACCGACTTTCCCACGACCTTACTCCAATCTGTATGAACGCCGAAATGCTCACCATGCTCGACTACCTCGAGCGCGAAAGAGGAATCAGCCGCGAAATTCTCGTGGAAGCGATTTCCGGCGCCTTGTTGACGGCGTCCAAGAAGACGTTTGCGACCGCGCGTGAGCTGCGCATCGAGATCAACGCCAAGACGGGTGACATCCGCGCCTTTGCGAAGCCCATCGTGGTCGAGAAAATCGCAAACCTTCACGACGAAATCACGCTGGCCAAGGCTCGCCAGATCAATCCCGCCGTGCAGCTTGGCGACGAGATCGAGATCGAAGTGACGCCGAAGGACTTCGGCCGCATTGCCGCGCAGACCGCGCGTCAGGCGATCATGCAACGCATTCGTCAGATCGAGAAGGACATGATCTACGAAGAGTTCAAGGACCGCGCCGGCGAGATCGTCAGCGGCACGGTGCGGCGTTTCGAGCGCTCGGACGTGATTGTCGATCTCGGCCGCTTCGAGGCCACGATGCCCTCGCGCGAGCGCGTGCCGACTGAGGAATACAGCGTGGGCGACCGCATCCGCGCTTACGTCGTCGAGGTGAACAACAACAGCGCGCGCGGCCCGGAGATCATTCTCTCCCGCAGCCATCCGAATTTCGTCCGCCGCCTGTTCGAGGTCGAGGTCAGCGAAATCGGCGACCGCACCGTGGAACTCAAGGCCATTGCCCGCGAGGCCGGCGCCCGCACGAAGGTCGCCGTCCACAGTTCCGACGACAAGGTGGATCCCGTCGGCGCTTGCGTCGGAATGCGCGGCGCCCGCGTGAAGAACATCGTCCGCGAGCTCAACAACGAGAAGGTGGACATCATTCGCTGGCACTCGGACCCGCAGGAGCTCGTCAAGGAGGCCCTCAAGCCCGCCAAGATTCACAGCATCATCCTCGACGCCGCCGCGAAGAAAATTTCCGTGACCGTCAGCAAGGACGAGCTTTCCCAGGCCATTGGCCGCCGCGGTCAAAATGCCCGCCTTACCGCGAAGCTGACCGGTTGGGACATCGACATCAACGAGGACAAGAGCAAGGAAGAGGCCTTCGAGAGCCAGAAGACCCAGGCCGCCCATTCGCTTGCCGATTTGCTCGGTATCACGCAGGAGCAGGGCGACAAGCTCACCAAGAGCGGAATGAACGCGATCGACGTGATCGTGCTCTGCGGACCCGAGGACATCGCCGGTGTGCTCGAGTGCGATCAGGAAACCGCCGAGCGCATCCTCGAGGCCGCCAAGGCCCATGCAGGTGGTTCCACCGCCGTCGCCTAGCCCGCGACCATGAAAACGCGCGCGCCCAATTCGAATTTCAATGCCATCCAAAGTCAGCAACTCCAAGACCGAATCCAAGTCGGCCGCCAAGCCCCGGCGCGGCGCCGCCGGGGGACCGTCGTCCGCCCGTTCCGCGAAACCCGCCGAGCCCGCTAAGCCGGCGCCGGCGGTGGTGCCGCCGAAACCCCCGACCGAGACGCTTTCGCTCATCGAGCCGAAAGTCAAAAAAGTCCGCAAGCCCGAAGCTGACGGCGAGCGCCGGACGAAGTCCTTCCTCCCACCGATCAGCAAGATTTCCGCGCCTGCGCCGACGGTGGAGACTCCGGCTGCGCCGGTCGAGGAAACCCCGGTCGAGATTGCGCCGGTCGCCGTCGAGGTGATTCCCGAGCCGGTCGTCGAGGAACCGGTCGATGATCGCAGGGTCATCCACATCAAGCCGCCCATCATCGTCAAGGATCTCGCGACGCAGTTGGAGCTGAAGCCGTTCCAGCTCATCGCGGATTTGATGGAGTTGAATATTTTCGCGTCGATCAACCAGGCCATCGAACCCGACGTGGCGGCGAAGGTTTGCGAGAAGCATGGCGCCATCTTCGAGCGCGACAAGCGCAAGACCGGCGAAGGCGTGCATACGACCAAGGTCGTCGTCGTCGAACCTCCCAAGAAAAAGGCCGCCGAGGAAAAGCCGGCGGAACTCCAGGCGCGGCCGCCGATCATCACGATGATGGGCCACGTCGATCACGGCAAAACGTCGCTGCTCGACGCGATCCGCAAGGCGCGCGTTGCCAAGGGCGAGGCCGGCGGCATCACCCAGCACATCGGCGCTTACAGCGTGAAGCGCGGCGACAGCAGCATCACATTCCTCGACACTCCCGGCCACGCGGCCTTCACGTCGATGCGCGCGCGCGGCGCGAACGTCACCGATATCGTCGTGCTCGTCGTGGCGGCGGATGACGGCCTCATGCCGCAGACGATCGAGGCGATCAACCACGCGAAGGCGGCGAAGGTCACGATCATGGTCGCGATCAACAAGGTCGATCTCCCGGGCGCGAACATCGATCGCGTGAAGGCGCAGCTCCAGGAACACGGTCTCGCGCCCGAGGATTGGGGCGGCGACACGATTTGTATTCCCGTTTCCGCGACGAAGGGCATCGGCATCGACGATTTGCTCGAGAACATGGCCATCCAGGCCGAAGTGCTCGAACTCAAGGCGAATCCCGGCGACGATGCGCGTTGCACGGTGATCGAGGCGCAGCTCGAGGCCGGCCGCGGTCCGACGGCGACCGTGATCGTCAACACGGGCACGCTCAAGGTCGGCCAGGCGTTCATTTGCGGTAACTACTGGGGCAAGGTGAAGCAGCTCATCGACGACCTCGGCAAGCCGATCAAGGAAGCCGGCCCGGCCACGCCCGTGAAGGTGCTCGGATTCAGCGGTCTCCCGCACGCCGGCGACGAACTCGTCGTGATGGCCAACGAACGCGACGTTCGCACGCTCAGCGAAGAGCGGCTCGAAGCCCGCCGCACGGAGAAACTCACGACGCCGCAACGCGCGACGCTCGAGAATTTGTTCGAGAGTCTGGCCGCCGACCAAAAGAAGAGCCTGCAAATCGTGCTCAAGTCCGACGTGCAGGGGTCGCTCGAAGCGCTCACCACCTCGCTCGGCGAGATCAAGAGCAAGAAGATCACGCTCAACATCATTCACTCCGCGGTCGGTCCGATCACCGAGTCGGACGTCCTCCTCGCGAGCGCGTCGGATGCCGTGATCATCGGCTTCGGCGTGAAGGTCGAGAGCAGCGCGTCGCAGGTCGCCAAACGCGAAGGCGTGCAGATCAAGCTCTTCAGCATCATCTACGAGTTGATCGACCAGATCAAAGAGTCGATGGCCGGAATGCTCGATCCCGAGTCACGCGAGAGCATCGTCGGCCACGCCGAGGTCAAGCAGGTGTTCGATCTCACCAAGGGCAAGGTCGGTGGCTGCATCGTCACGGACGGTCGCATTCCGCGCAACGCCCGCGCCCGCGTGCTCCGCAAGCGTCAGCCGATCTACGACGGCGGCCTCGCGACGCTTCGCCGCTTCCAGGACGAGGTCAAGGAAGTGCGCGCCGGTCTCGAGTGCGGCATCAAGCTCGGCGATTTCAACGACTACGAAGTCGGCGACATCATCGAGGCCTACACCCTCGAAAAATTCGCGCAGACGCTCTGATTCCCTGAACCACGGATCGAGCGGATTTCACGGATAATATCCGTGTGATCCGTGGTATCCGTGGTTCATCCTTTTCTTGTTATGAAATACCGCCTCGCCCGCGTCTGCGAAGTGCTCAAGCGCGAACTCGGCGCCATCATGGTGCGCGAGTTGAAATTTTCCTCGCCGCTCGTAACCGTGAGCGGGGTGGACATCACGCCGGACCTTAAGCAGGCCCACGTTTTCATCGGCGCGATCGGCAACGACGTGCAGCGTCGCGAGGCGATCGAGCTGCTCACGAAGAACCGCGCGATGCTCCAGCAGGAACTTTCCAAGCGGGTGGTCATCAAGAACACCCCGCATCTCAATTTCAAACTCGACGAGGCGCTCGAACGCGGCACGCGCGTGATTTCGATCATGGACGAGCTCGGGCTGATCCCCGAAAAGCCCGCCGACGACCTCGAAGAAGATTCCCAGGATGAACGCAACCTTTGAAGAAATCGCGCGGGCGCTGGAGCCCGCCCGCACCGTGCTCGTCGCAAGCCATCTGCGGCCCGATGGTGACGCGCTCGGCTCGACCATCGCGTTTGCGCTCTGGCTGAAGAGCCTCGGCAAGGACGTCACCGCCTGGAACGAGGACGGCATGCTCGACAAATTCCGCTACCTGCCCGGCGCCGATCTCGTGAGCCCACCGAGTGGTTCCGGACAGAAATTCGATGCCTTCGTCGCCCTGGATACGTCGGTAAAAAACCGTCTCGGCACCGTGCTCGAGGCCATCGAGGAGCCCGCGACCTTCATCAATATCGACCATCACGTCAGCAACGGCTGCTTCGGCGCGATCAATTACATCGACAGCGCTTCGCCGGCGACCGGGCAGATCGTCTTCGAATTTTTGCGCGCGGTCGGAGCGGAAATCACGCCGGAGATCGCGGCGAATCTTTTCGCGGCCATCTCGACGGACACCGGTTCGTTTCAATATCCGAACACGACGGCGGCGACGTTCCGCGTCGCGGCGGATCTGATCGAGGCGGGCGTGGATGTCGGCCGGCTCTCGCAGGCGATGTATGATAGCCAGCCGCGCCGCCGGCTCGAGCTGCTGCGCCACGCGCTGAACGCGGCGAAATTTTCCGACGACGGGCGGATGGTGAGCTTTTCGCTGAAGGAAGCGGACGTGGAGCGGCTCGGCGTTTTGCCCGAAGACAACGAGGGCATCATCGATCATTTGCGCTCGGTGGATTCCGTCATCGCGGCGGTTTTCTTCGAGGAGCTTGCCGGCGGCAAGGTGCGCGTGAGCTCGCGCTCGAAGGACCGCAGGGTCGATGTGTGCAAGGTTTGCGCGTTGTTCGGCGGCGGCGGCCACGCCCTGGCGGCAGGCGCGCGGATGAGCGGCCCGATCGAAGAGGCCCAGGAAAAATTCATGAAGGCATTGAGTGATGAAGTCGGACGAATCGATTGACGGCGTCCTTTGCGTGGACAAGGCCCCGGGGATGACGTCGCACGACGTCGTCGGCATCGTGCGACGGGCGCTCGGCACCAAGAAGGTCGGCCACAGCGGCACGCTCGATCCGCTCGCGACGGGCCTGTTGCTCATTACGGTCGGCCGCGGCACGAAGATTCAGGACCTCCTCATGAGCGAGGACAAGGAATACGCCGGCACGCTCAAGCTGGGCGAGGTGACCGACAGCCAGGATTCCGACGGCGAGGTGACCGAGACGAAGCCGGTGCCGGAACTCGGGGTGGCGGAGATCGACGCGGCCTTCGCGAAATACCACGGCGACTTTTACCAGATGCCGCCGATGGTGAGCGCGATCAAGAAGGACGGCGTGCCGCTCTACAAGCTGGCGCGGCAGGGCAAGACGGTGGAGCGCGAGCCGCGATTCGTGCACGTCTATGCGCATCAAATTCTCGCGCTGCGGCTGCCGGAGATCGATTTTCGCGTCGTGTGCAGCAAGGGATTCTACGTGCGGACTTATGCGAACGACATCGGGCAGGAGCTCGGCTGCGGCGCGCATTTGCGGGCGCTCCGGCGCACGAAGTCGGGCCGGTTCACGGTCGATGGCGCGATCACGATCGACGAACTCAAAACCCTGCCGCGCGAGGAAGTGCGGGCGCGCGTAATGAGCCTGCCGGACGTGTCGCGCCTGCGTGGGGCGTAACGACATGGAAGTCCTGCGGTCCATCGGGGAATTGACGCGAGTGCGCGGCCCGGTGGTCCTGTCCATCGGCGTCTTCGATGGCGTGCATCTCGGGCATCAAGCCGTGTTGCGTCGCGCACTCGACGATGCGAAGGCCGTCGGCGGAAGCGCGGTGGCGCTGACGTTCGAGCCCCATCCGCTGCGCGTGTTGCGGCCGGATCGCGCGCCGCGCCTGCTGACCTCGACGGCGCACAAGGCCCGCCTGATCGAGGCGGAGGGNTTCCCGTTTTTGCTGGTCGTGCCGTTCGATGCGGAATTTGCCGCGCAGCCGCCGGAGATTTTTGTGCGCAGTCTGGCCTCGGCGGCGCGACCGTTGAGTCAGATTTGCGTCGGCGAAAATTGGGCGTTTGGGGCGCGGCGGGCGGGAAATGTGGCGCTCCTGCGGACGCTGGGCGCGGAGTTGGCGTTTGTCGTCGCCGAAGTCGCAGCGGTGCGGATCGATGGCGCGACGGTGAGCAGCACGCGGATTCGCGAAGCGGTCGAGCGCGGCGACCTTGACGTGGCGCGCCATCTTCTTGGCCGTGATTACACGGTGCTCGGCACCGTGGAAGCGGGCGCGCAACTCGGGCGTCGCATCGGCTTTCCCACGGCGAATCTCCGGGCGCACAACGAGCAATTTCCGCCCGACGGCGTGTATGCCGTGCGCGTGCTCATCGAGGGGCGCACGTGGAATGGCGTGGCGAACGTCGGCTATCGTCCCACGGTGGCGACGGGCGAAGTCGAGCGCAGGCTCGAGGTGCATGTTTTCGATTTCGACGGCGATCTTTACGGACGCGATCTCGACGTGGATTTCGTGCGCTTCCTCCGCGCCGAGAAAAAGTTCGACGGTGTCGATGCATTGCGGGCGCAGATCGCGAGCGACGCCGCCGTGGCGCGGCGCGTGTTGAGCTAGAGCCCGGCGATTTCAAGCTCCGCGACGCCGTCATCAAGATCGTCGCGGGGAGCTACTCGACCTCGGCGGTGATTTTGCCGTCCTTGGTTTTGAGGGTGACGGTGTCTTCGCCGGTGAGTTTGAGGGCCTTGAATTCGACGGCGAGGCCTTCGGAGTCCACGACGTTGAGGTCCCAAGTGGGGGATTTGGCGTCGTTCTTGAAGCGCACGAGGATTTGGCCGTGGGCGGCGAGGGGCTTGCCGGCGGTGAGAAGGTTGCCATCCCAGTCCTCGTTGCTGGTGGCGGTGAGATAGACGGCTTCGAAGCTGCGGTTCGTCTGGTTGACGAGGGTGAAGTCGAGGTCGGAGGCCACGGCGCGGCCGAGGCCGAGAATGCAAAGGAGGACGAGGAGAAGGGGCGTTTTCATGGGCGCTATTATTTCTTCTTTTTGGTTTTGGTCGTCTTCTCCTTGTAAACGGTCTGGCCCCATTCGTTGCGGATCGTCTTCGTCGTGGTGACCTTGTTGCCCTTGATTTTTTTGGACTTCGACTCGGAGTAATACTGCGGCGCGACGATGTATTTGGGCTGGTTGTAGTAGGGGTCGTAGTAGGCGGGGTGGCTCGGCGGGTGAACGTAAACGACGGTGGGGCCGGAGCTGGGCTCCTCCGTGAGCATTTCATCCAGCGCGGAGCAGCCGGGGAGTGAGAGTGCCGCGAGCGCGAGCAAAAGAAGCGGGCAAGGGGACTTCATGACGCCTCCACTTATCGGTCCGGGACCGGGCGCATCAAAGCACGAATATTTTCCGTGGACGCTATTTTGCCGCGGGTGGGGCGGAGAGCATGAGGTCGTAGAGCTCGGGGGAATCCTTGAGTTTCTTGAAGAGGGGATCGCTGATGACGCGTTCGCGGTATTCGAGGCCGCCGAGTTTGATGGCCTGACCCAAGGCGCGGATGGCCTCCGGGTTTTTATCCATCATAAGCTGGGCACGGGCGAGGCTGTAGAAGGCGTCGGGGGAGGCCGGGGTGGCGGCGGCCCAGCGGGCGGCGACATCGGCGGCGGAGGGCCAGTCGTTGCGGGCCTCGGAGACCTGGGTGGCGAACTCCAGGAAGTCGGGCGAGCCGCCGGTTTTTTGCATGGCTTCGCGGAGGAGGGCATCGACGGCGTCGTTGGCGCCGATGTGGGAATTTAGCTCGACGAGGCGGTGGAGGGCGTCGAGGTCGGCGGGATTTTTTTGCCAGAGGGGGAGGGTGCGGTCGATTTCGGCCTGGATTTGTTTGCGTTCGTCGGCGAGAGCGCGGTAGCGGCGGAGGGCGGCGTTGTTGGGGTCCTCGACGAGGGCGCGGTCGAAAAAGTCGATGGCTTCGTCGAAGGCGCGGCGTTCCCAGAGGAGGCTGGCGAGGGCGATGAGGGGCTCGACGTGGGCGGGCCAGAGGTCAAGGGCCTGGCGGTAGGCGCGCTCGGCCTCGGGCTTCATCTTGTCGTGGTAGTAGATTTTGGCGCCAATGAGGCGGAGGTGGGAGAAGGAGCGGCGGGCGTCGTAGTCCGCGGCGTAGTGGGGATCGGCCTTCAGGCGGGCAATGGTGTCGGTCCAGAACGCGAAGTCTTTTTGGACAACGTCGGGGGGAAGGGTCTTCAGCTTGGTGGGGCTGAGGCGGTAAATGAGGCCATCGGGGATGGCGTAGTCGTAGCTCCACGGCATGGTGAAACTTTCTTCGATGTAAAAGGGGTGACGGTCCTTGTTGTGCTCGAAGATCCATTGGGCGATGGCGCCGTGCATGGCTTGGGTGAGATCCTGCGCGCCGGCGTCGGGGTGCGTTTTTTGCCAGGCTTCGCCGGCCTTTTCGGAGATGCGGTGGACATCGGCGGCGGTGGGGAGGGTGAGGGGCTCCTGCGGGTAGTCGTGGGTGCGGCCGAGCCAGCGCTCGAAGGCGTTCGTCACCGGAGGGCGGTCGGTGGTATATTGGTCGCGGATGTAGGGGAGGTAGAATTGATCGGCGAGGCCGTTTTGCGTGATGAGGTAGAGGTCGCGGCGGTCGAAGGCGGGATCGATGCGGCGGCCGGGTGGGAGGGCGCTTTCGCCGAAGATGAGGTAGGTGGGAACGAAGCGGCCGGGGTCCGTTCCGCCGAAGAGGACGCTGCCCTTGGGAAGTGGGGCGAGCATGTCGTGGCCGAACTGCCAGCCGAACCAGTGACCGCGTTGGCTGCAAATGGCGAAGTTCTGCCAGAGCGGCCAGACGGGCAGGAGGAGGAGCGCCCAGGCGATGGGGCGCAGGCGCGGGGCGCGCTGGCCGAGGGCGCGGAGCGTGACGAAGGCGCCGATGCCGGCGAGGAGCGCGAAGAGAAAATTCGTGTAGGTGTGGTAGGGCATTTGCACCCACCAGCCGGCGTTGTCGATGGTGGCGTGCTCGAGCGTGGGCTGGAGGCACATCGCGAGACAGAAGGCGAGGAGCGAGAGATAAATCCAGACGCGGAGGGGCAGGGGCGCGCGCAGCGCCCCGAGGAAGGCGGCGAAGAAAAAGAGGACGCCGAGGAGCGTGAAGCTGGCGATGATTTTTTCCCAAAAGAAGGCGGACCAAGTCTGGAGGGTCTTCAGCGGTGACGGGCCGGTGGCGTCGGAGTCGGGCGCGGCGAGGTCGCGTTCGTTGGCGACGCCAAGGGTTTTGCTGAAAACGGAGAGGCTAAGATGGGACAGGCTGCCGGCGTATTGCGAGCGGTTGAAGGACGCGAAGAAGCCCTCGGGGGTGCGGGTGTAGCCCCAGTTCATCGGGGGATTCGTGGACGAGGCGAGGGGCGAGTAGGCGTAGGGAAGCAGGCCGGCGGCGAGGAGGATGGGGACGAAGGCGATGAGCTTCCAGTGCAGCCGGCCGCGCATGAGGATGAGCGCGAGGACGAGAATGGTGACGACGAGATAGGTGAGGCGGATGGCGGCCTTGATGACCGCGGTGTCGTTCGCGAGAAGGGCGAAGGAGAGGTAGGCGATGAGCGCGGCGACCGCGGCGGCGAGGATGAGGTCCCAGAAAAGATCGCGCCGGACGAGGAGAACGACCAGCAGCGGGAGCGGCGCAAGGGCGAGGGCGAGCTGGTGGTTGCTGAACGAGAGGCTGAGAAGGAAGACGCTCCAATAGAGCGGGGCGATGCCTTCGGGGCGGCGCAGCCAGACGTAGAGGCTGGTGAGGTAGAGGCCGATGAGGAGGGCGTGGAGCGTGTAAACCTCGACGATGACGGCCTGCGACCACATCGATTGGCTGAAGGCGAAGGCGAGGCTGAGCGCGAGGGCGGAAATCGTGCCGAGCGGGCGGAGGGCGGGATCCGGCGCGAGCCAGCGGACGGTGCTGCGGATGAGCATGGCGACGAGGCCGACGGCGAGGGCGCCATAGATGCCGCTGAGGAGGGCGAGCTGCCAGGCGGCGTTGCCAAGCGGAAGCAGCAGGAACAGCCAGCCGAGCAGGGTCCAGAGCGGGTAGCCGGTGGGATGGGGCACGCCGAAGCGCTGGGCGGCGGTGAGGAATTCGCCGGAGTCGAGCAACGTCACGCTGGGCGCGGTGGTCCACGCATAGACGGCGAGCGCGATCAACGCCGCGAGCGCGCCGCAGAGCCAGTCACCGCGCGGGAAGATGCGGTCTTTGATGGCGGACGGCGCGTTCATCGGGGAGGGAGGGATTGCGGCGGCCGGCGGGAGGGATTGCGCCAGGCGAGTTGGAGCACGCGGGTGGCGGCCTCGACGGCGATGGCGAGGGTCATTTTCGTTTGGCCGACGCGACGTTCGGTGAAGACGATGGGAACTTCCACGAGGCGGAAGCCGCCGATCCAGAGCAGCCAGTGCAGCTCGATCTGGAAGCCGTAGCCGTCGGCGCGGAGCTGCGACCAATCGATGCCGGCGAGCGCGGCGGTGCGCAGCGCCTTGAAGCCGCTGGTCGCGTCGGTGAGCGGCAGGCCGGTGAGGCCGCGCACGTAGCGGGACGCGCCGGCGCTGAGGATGAGGCGGTGCTCGGGCCAGTTGATCACGCGCACGCCGTCGAGATAGCGACTGCCGATGGCGGCGTCCGCGCCTTCATCGAGCGTGGCGAGCAGGCGCGGGATGTCGGCCGGATCATGCGAGAAGTCGGCGTCGATCTCGATGCAGGCGTCGTGGCCGCGGTCGATGGCCCAGCGGAAGCCGGCGCGGTAGGCGGAGCCGAGGCCCTGTTTGTCGGCGCGTTCGAGCAAATGGACGCGGGTTCCGAAGGAGGCATGCGCGCGGGCCTGCGCGGCGGTGCCGTCGGGCGAGGCGTCGTCGATGACGAGGGCCTCGATGCCGGGCGTGGTCGCGAGGATGCGGTCGAGCAACGCGGTGATGGTGCCGGCTTCGTTGTAGGTGGGGATGAGGGCGATGGGACGCGTGATGGGAGCGCGGACGATGTTGCCCGCGGTGGAGGCGACAAATTCTTCGATGGGATCGCGGAGGCGACGACGGAGCGGAGCGGGCAGGAGGGGCGTGGCGACGAAGAGGCCAAGCACGGCCAGCCAGCCGAGCGACGACGCGGCGAGGCAGGCGGCATACCACGCGGGAGGCGTGAAGCGGAAATCGACGATGCGGCTTGTCTCACGAACGGGCACGGCGGGGAATCCGCCCGCGGCGCGATAGACCAGCGCGGGCGCGCCGTCGATGGTGGCGGTCCAGTCCGGGTGCCACGATTCGTCGAGCACCACCCAGCCGGCCTTGCCCGGCGCGGTGAAGATCGCGTGGCTGGCGGTGCGAGGCGCGGCGTAGTCGAGGCGGGTGAGGTCGGGGGCGGTGGAGGCCCTCGCGGTGTCGAGGGTTTGCATGCCGGGCAGGCGGTCGAGCGGGAGATCGGCGGCGGGGCTGGCGATCGTGAGGACGTGGTTCCGCGCGAGGCGGACGGCATCGACGTATTCCGGGTAGCCGATCTCGGCGGGCGCGGCGGCCTCCGCGAAGAAGCCGGGATGGAGGGCGCCGGGATTTGTGAGCACGAAGAAGGAATCGTTCTCGAATTTCAGCGGCAGCATGGTGCGGAACCACTCCTGGAAGGCGGGCGAGATGTCGGGATCGCGGCGCTCCACGAGAATGTCCGAGATGCCGCTGAGGCGGAAATACGTGAGCGTGTCCGTCGCGGAGAGGCGCGCGGCGGCCTGGAGACGGGCGGTGTCTTTCGGCGTGAGGTAGTGGTTGAGGGCCTCGGTCGAGATCGGGCGATTCGCGTCGAGCGGGAGGTCGAGGTGGAAATAACGGCCGGAGATGGGCAGCACGCGGCCGGATCCGGATTGCAGTTTGGATTCGGCGGAGTGGAAGTCCGCGAAGAGCGCATGGCCGAGGCCGCGATGGTAGTAATACGCGAAGTAGGGCGCAAAATCCGCGCAGGCGGCGACCAGCGCGGCGGCGGCGAGGAGCGGTTGCAGGCGGGGGACGGGACAGGTTCGCAGCGCGAAGACCACGGCGAGGCCGGAGGCGACCGCCCATGCGAAGGTGCCGTTGAGGATCCAGAACGAATCGGGCGCGCGGAGGTCCGTGTAGACAGGGAGCCACTCCAGCACGCGGAAGGCGGGCAGGAGCAAATACACGCCGAAGAGCGGGACGAAGGTGGGCATCCGCCAGCGGCTCGCGGGAAGGCACCAGTAGATCAGCACGCCCTGGGCGGCCAGCGCGAGCCAGTGCAGCGGAATACCGATGTCGGGAAAGTCCTGGGCGTGAGCGAGGAACTCGAAGTGACCCTGCAGCACATTGCGAGGGCCGAACGAGATCCAGAACATCGCGAGAGCGACCGCGAGGAAGATGCGGATGAGCGCGATCTCGCGCCGGTCGCGGTGGCGGGTCCACGTGAGATAAATCGTGAGCGCGACGGCGGCGAAGCCGACGAGGCCGAGGTAGTAGCCGCCGCGGTCGATGTCGAGTTGCTGCGGAAGGCCGTGGAAGAGTTCGCCGCCGCGGTCGAACCACGCCGTCGCGGTCTTGATCGAGTAGGCCCGCTGCCATTGGGCGAAGGGATCGAGTTCGAAAACGGTCATGAATCCGCGCTCGCGCAGAAGCGGGAGCAGCGGCAGCACGCCGAGCAGCAGGATGCCGGGGATTGCCCAACCCGCACCGCGCAGCAGGGGAGCGCGGCATTCCGGGCGGGCGACGAAGAGCCACAGTGCGAAAAGGCCGAGCGGGAGGACGAGGGTCGCGCCCATCTTGCTCCACGCGAGCAACGTCGCGGAGAAGCTGACGGCGAGGAATAGCGCATCGAGCGGCGCGCCGCGCTCGGCGACGCGCAGCAGGGCGAGGAACGTGAGCGGCACGAGCGGAATCGCGACGACGATCGTCATGTGTTCCTGCCAGCCGAGGCGCAGGAGGACTTGCGGCGCGAGCAGGTAGGCGCAGCCGATGGCGAAGCCCGACCAGCCGTCGCGCGCGAGGCGTCGGCCGAAGAAAAATGCCGCGATGCCGCCGAGTGCGAGGAGCGCAAGGCCGGTCGCCTTCATTCCGATCTCGGGCGTGGGCGCGAGCAGCAGGCCGGGGGCATAGACGGGAATCGCGAGCGCGAAGCTGAGCAGCGTCGCGCTGGGCGAGCCCGTCAAATAATCGGGGAACCACGCGAAGTCGCCCGTGCGCAGCAGGCGCAGGATGGCCTCGATCTTCGCCGCGTGGCCGGCCAGCTCGCCGGCGGTGCCGGTTTGATGCAGCCAGCCCCAGCCGAGCACGGCGAGATACGCCGCGAGGAAGAGGAGGAAAAGGCGGAAGGCGGAAAGCGGCTGGCGCAATGGAGAGGCGCAGCTCACATCGAGTTTCGGCGCAGCAGCTTTTCGACGATGGGCGCGGTCGCCTCGCGGTCGGCGGGTTCCATGCGGTCGATGAAGAGGATGCCGTGGAGGTGGTCGTGCTCGTGCTGGACGGCGCGGGCGAGAAGGCCGGTGGCTTGGAACTCGAGCGGCTCGCCCTCGAGCGTGGTCGCTTTCACGGTCACATCGGCGGGGCGGGGAATCATGCCCTGCATGCCGGGGAAGCTGAGGCAGCCTTCCTTGACGGACTCGACCGGGCCGGAAGTCTCGACGTCGGGATTCACGAGGACGAGGGGCATGTAGTCCTCGAGCGGCACGATCTGTCCCGCGACGATCATTGCGCCGGGCTCCTCGGCGTCGAGCACGTCGATCACGCAGAGTTGGATCGGCAGGCCGACCTGCTGGGCGGCGAGACCGACGCCGTTGGCATCGTTCATCGTGTCGATCATGTCGTCGGCGAGCTTGAAGATGCGCGCGTCGATGCGCTCGATGCGGCGGCCTTTCGAGCGGAGGGCGGGATGGCCATATTCAACGATGGGCAAAACCATTTTGGATTTTGGATTTGGGATTTTGGATTGGGTCCGCCGCGAGGCGGCTCAGGGCCTCTCAACCATCAATTGCTTTTTTAAAAAGGGAGAAGTTTTGCAAGGCCATCTCGCTGCGCTCGATTCTCAACTATAAACTCGGAGCCGGAGGCTCCGCCTCCGGCTGCGTGAAGGCGGGGATATTTTTTACGCCGGCCTTTTTGAGGGCGTCGAGGACCTTCACGACGACGCCGAAGGGGGCCTTCGTGTCGGCTTGCATCGCGACGGGGCGCTCGGGGGCTTTCGTGCGCGCGGCTTGGAGGGCGGCGCCGAGATCGGCAAGGGCGACGGGTTTGTCGTCGAGAGTGATTTGGTCGGCGGTCTTGACGGAAAGCAGGATGGGCTCGGACTTCGCGGCGGCCGAGGCGGCGGCGGTCTTCGACTCGGGGAGGTTGATCTCGAGTTGGGGCTGGGCCTTTTTGAAGGTCGAGGTGGCGATGAAAAAGATGAGGAGGATCACCACGATGTCGAGGAGCGACACGATGTTGATGACCGGCGGGCGCCGTTTGCGCGTGTAGAATCTCATTCCCGCTCGATGGATGGCTGCTGGTCCGGGTTCGGATAGCATTTGCCGAGCAGCTCGGCGGCGACGGCCTCCATATCGACGGCCATCACCTCGATCTTGCGCATGAAATAATTATGCGCGACGAGGCTGGGCACTGCGACGGAAAGGCCGACGATGGTGGTGTTCAGCGCCTCGGCGATGCCGTGCGCGATGACCATGGGATCGCCCGTGCCGATGTTTGCAAACATGCCGACGAGGCCGGAGAGCGTGCCGAGCAGGCCGATGAGCGGGCCGACGCCGGTCGCGATCTCGAGCACGACGAGGCCGCTCTCGAGGCGCGCGGTCTCATGGCGGGCCTGGGTTTGCACGGCCTCGGCATTGTCCGTGCGGGGCCAGGAGAGATGCTGGACGAGGGTGCGGAGGATGCGGCTGAGCGGCGCGGGATGGTCGCGGATGAGGTCGGTGAGCGGCCCGAGTTCGTCGCCCGGCTCGAGGCGGCGGACCTCGTCGCCGATCACGGCAGGCATC
>JGI24033J26618_1000037_pt1 | contig 19323 bp, 10 predicted proteins | sample KBSMisM7withPhiX_FD_26618 | JGI IMG/M metagenome (IMG submission 26618)
CGGCTCGAGCCGCGCCAGCGTCTTCGGACCGATGCCTTTCACGCGTAGGATCGCCTCCAGATTATCGTAGGGTCGGCCAGCAATGATCGCCTTTGCATAATGCGGACCGATCCCCGGCAGCGCCTCCAACTCCGCCTCCGTGGCGGTATTGATATTCACCTTGCCGCCGGGAACCGCCGTCGCGGATGGCGTCGCGAAGGCGCTGAGCGTCGGAGGCAACCGGGACGCATTGGGCTCTCCCGCCGTCGCGAGCGACGTGCCCGGCTTGCCGATTCCATAGGCACCCAGTCGCGCCACCCGAGCTTTCCGCTCGAGCCCCTGCAAACGCTCGAGCGAGAAGCCCGGAAAATTCACGGGCGTGAATCCATACACCCGCGCGAGCCCGGCGGCGGCGAGTTGCTCGGCAACATCCTTGCCGTCCACCGTGATCACGGCGTAGTAGCGCGGCACCGCGCTGTTCCCCTTCGCATCCTGCCAGCAGGTATCGACCGTAATCGACGCCCCGCCCAACAGCCGCGCGGTAAATTTTTCCGCCTCGACGCCCGCCCGCACCGCCTGTTCGGGAGTGATGCCGAAATGCTGCGCCTGCACCGCCACCCGCTCCGGATAATTCATCGTCGTCTCCGCGGCATCGACCGAATAGAGCCGGAACAAAAATTCCCGGCTACCCGACCGGATGTAGAAGCTATCTCCATCGTCCGCCGGGTTCGGAACCATCCGGCAATTCGTGAGCTTCTCCCATTTCCCGGACGGTTGCTCCCATTCGGCAGCGCGGACGGCGACCATTCCCCCGAGAGCGCCCGCCAGGAGCACAAGGCCCATCGTTCGAAAGTGGCAATTCACGGCCCGCATCCAAGCGATCCGCATGCCAGTTGGCCCACCGAATCCTCATTCGGGAATCGGTTGCGCGCCCCCGCGCCCATCCCGTAGGCTCCCGGTCGCTCCGCGACGCCCAACTGGGCGTCTTCCATCCCGCTCGCCATGCCCAAAGACTCTTCCATTCGTAAAATTCTCCTCATCGGCTCCGGTCCCATCATCATCGGGCAGGGCTGCGAATTCGATTACTCCGGCGTGCAGGCCTGCAAGGCGCTGAAGGAGGAAGGCTATGAGGTCGTGCTCGTGAACTCGAATCCCGCCACGATCATGACGGACCCCGAGTTCGCCGACCGCACCTACATCGAGCCGATCACGCCCTTCGTCGTCGAAAAAATCATCGAGCGCGAAAAACCCGACGCCCTGCTGCCCACGCTCGGCGGCCAGACCGCGCTGAATTGCGCAATGGAGCTTTTCAAATCCGGTGCGCTCGAGCGGCATGGCGTGAAGATGATCGGCGCGAAAGCCGACGCCATCCAGCGCGGCGAGGACCGCCAGCTCTTCAAAGACATCATGCTCGAAATCGGCCTCGACGTCCCGAAATCCGGAACGGCGCATTCGATGGCCGAGGCGCAGGAAGTGGCGGCGCAGATCGGCACGATGCCGCTCATCATTCGACCCGCCTTCACGCTCGGCGGCACCGGCGGCGGCATCGCTTACAATCGCGAGGAATTCGAGGAGATCGTGAAGCGCGGCCTCGACCTCTCGCCCACGACGGAAGTCCTCATCGAGGAATCGCTCCTCGGCTGGAAGGAATACGAAATGGAAGTCATGCGAGACCGCGCGGACAACTGCGTCGTCATCTGCTCGATCGAGAATTTCGATCCCATGGGCGTCCACACCGGCGATTCCATCACCGTCGCGCCGATCCAGACGCTCACCGACAAGGAATACCAGTGCATGCGCGACGCGAGCTTCGCCGTCATCCGCGCGATCGGCGTCGAGACCGGCGGCAGCAACATCCAATTCGCCACGCATCCGCAGACGGGCCGCATGATCGTGATCGAGATGAACCCGCGCGTCTCGCGCAGCTCCGCGCTCGCATCGAAGGCGACCGGCTTCCCCATCGCGAAGATCGCCGCGAAGCTCGCCGTCGGCTACACGCTCGACGAACTCAAGAACGACATCACGCGCGAGACACCGGCCTGCTTCGAGCCGACGATCGATTACGTCGTCACGAAGATCCCGCGCTTCACGTTCGAGAAATTCCCGCAGGCCGACCCCACGCTCACCACGCAGATGAAGAGCGTCGGCGAGGCAATGGCCATCGGGCGCACGTTCAAGGAGTCTTTCCAAAAAGCCCTGCGCTCGCTGGAGATCGGCCGCTTCGGTTTCGGCGCGGACGGCAAGGACGCCACGTTCGAGCCTGCCGAGCTCGAGCGCCTGCTGCGCGTGCCCACCGTCGGTCGCGTCTTCGCGATCCACGCCGCGTTCAAGGCCGGCTACAGCGTCGAGAAAATCCACGAGCTGTCGCGGATCGACCCGTGGTTCCTCCACAACCTCAAGGAAATCGTCGAGGCGGAGCGCAGGATCGCCGGCCTCGGGTGCGGGATCACGGAAGCCGCGGATTTTCGCCGCGCGAAGAAACTGGGATTTTCCGACCGCCAGCTCGGGAATCTCACCGGCGAAACCGAGTCCGCCATCCGCGCCATGCGCAAGTCGCTTGGCGTGCTGCCGACGTATCGCCTCGTCGATACCTGCGCCGCGGAGTTCGAGGCCTACACGCCATATTTTTATTCGACCTACGGCGACGAGGATGAAGCGCGCCAGACCGACAAAAAGAAGGTCATGATCCTCGGCGGCGGCCCGAACCGCATCGGCCAGGGCATCGAGTTCGACTACTGCTGCGTCCACGCCGCCTTCGCGCTCAAGGAGGAAGGCTGGGAGACGATCATGGTGAACTCGAACCCCGAGACCGTCTCCACCGACTACGACACGAGCGACAAATTGTTCTTCGAGCCCCTCACGCTCGAGGACGTGCTCAACATCTACGAAAACGAAAAGTGCGACGCCGTCGTCGTGCAGTTCGGCGGGCAGACGCCGCTCAATCTCGCCGCCGCGCTCCAGGCCAACGGCTGCAACATCATCGGCACGCAGCCGAAGAGCATCCAGATGGCCGAGGACCGCAAGGACTTCGCCGCGATGCTCGACAAGCTCGGCCTCCAGCAGACGCCCGGCGCCACCGCCACGAACGAGGATGAAGCCGTCGCCGTCGCCGCGCGCATCGGCTACCCCGTGCTCGTGCGTCCGAGTTTCGTGCTCGGCGGCCGCGCGATGGAAATCGTTTACACCGAGGACGACCTGCGCGGCTACATCGAGCGCGCCGCCGAGGCCAGCCCCGAGCGCCCGATCCTCGTGGACCGCTTCCTCGAGGACGCGACCGAGGTCGATGTCGATTGCATCAGCGACGGCGTGGATTGCGTGATCGGCGGCGTGATGGAGCACATCGAGCAGGCCGGCATTCACAGCGGCGACAGCGCGTGCGTCATCCCGAGTTTCTCGCTCTCCGCGAAGTCGCTTGATACGATCAAATCCGCCACGAAGGCAATGGCGAAGGAACTCGAAGTGCGCGGCCTGATGAACGTGCAGTTCGCCGTGAAGGACGAGCAGGTCTATATCATCGAGGTGAACCCCCGCGCCAGCCGCACCGCGCCGTTCGTCAGCAAGGCCATCGGCGTCGCGCTGCCCAAGCTCGCCGCGAAGATCATGGCCGGCCGCACGCTCAAGGAACTCGGCTTCACCGAGGAAATCGTGCCGCCGCACTTTTCCGTGAAGGAAGCCGTCTTCCCGTTCATCAAATTCCCCGGCATCGACATCACGCTCGGGCCGGAAATGCGCTCGACCGGCGAAGTCATGGGCATCGACGCGGACCTCGGCAGCGCCTACGCGAAGGCCCAGATGGCCGCCGCCCCCGCGCTGCCCGACAGCGGCAACGTCTTCATCAGCGTGAAGGACCGCGACAAGGCCGCCGTCGCGCCCATCGCGAAGGATTTCGCCGACCTCGGCTTCACAATCTACGCTACCGCCGGCACCGCCGCCGTGCTGAAGGAGAACGGCATCCCCGCGAACCTGCTCCATCGCATTCACGAAGGACGCCCCAACGTCCTCGACATGATCAAGAACGGCGAAATCAACTTCATCATCAACACGCCCAGCGGCCAGCAGCCGCGCCTGGACGAGATCACGATTCGCAGCGCCGCCGTGGCAAACCGCATCGCCACGATGACGACGCTCCGCGGCGCCCGCGCCAGCGCCGACGCCATCCGCGCCATCCGCGAGCACGGCCTGAGCGTGAAAAGCCTGCAGGAATACCACGCGTAGGCCGGCGACGGCCGAAGGAACAACCTCGCTCGCGCTCGACGCGCGTCCCTCACGCGGGCAGGATGCCGCGATGCCGAACGAACTGAATCGCCGCCTCGGCCTCAGCCAACTGCTCTTCGTTTCGGTCGGCGCGATCATCGGGTCCGCGTGGCTCTTTGCGCCGCTCTTTGCCGCGCAGGCGGCCGGACCGGCGGCGATCCTGAGCTGGGTGATCAGCGCCGTCGCCGCAATGTTGCTCGCACTCGTCTATGCGGAACTCGGCGCCGCGTTTCCCGTGGCCGGAGGGCTCGCGCGCTTCTCGTATTTTTCGCATGGCAACCTCGCGGGTTTCCTTGCCGGCATGGCGTGCTGGCTCGGCTACGTCGCCATCGCGCCCATCGAGGTGCAGGCGATGGTCCGCTACCTCTCGGACGAGATGCCGTGGCTTGTCACCGACGCCGCGACGCGCACGCTCACTCCCGCCGGGATCGCCGCGTGCGGCGGGCTGCTGCTCGCGATGTCGGCGATCAACCTGCTCGGCGTCCAGTGGCTCGGCGAGGCGAACAAGGTCATCACGATCTGGAAAATCATCGTGCCCGTGCTCATCCCGATCACGTTGATCGCGGTCTCGTTCCGTTCCACGAATTTCGTCGCGTTTGGCGGATGGATGCCCGCCGGCTGGGGCGGCGTGTTCACGGCGGTCTCCACGGGCGGCACGCTCTTCGCGATGCTCGGCTTCCGCGCCGCGATCGAGATGGCCGGCGAGGCGAAAAATCCGCAGCGCGACATTCCGCTGGCGCTCATCGGATCGGTCCTCATCACGGGCGGGATTTACATTCTCATCCAGACCGCCTTTCTCGGCTCGCTCGCGCCGGGCGACCTTGCGCATGGCTGGGCCGGCCTCTCCAGTCATGTGCAAACCGGGCCGTTCGTCGGGCTCGCCGCGGCGGCCGGGCTTTTCTGGCTCGTGCGGCTCATCCTCATCGACTCGATCGTCTCGCCGGGCGGCTGCGGACTCGTCTTCTGCGGCGCGTCGGCGCGGCTCTCCTACGCGATGGCCCGCAATCGCCAGCTCCCAGCGGCCTTCGCTTTCCTTAATGGCCGCGGCGTCCCGGCCTTTGCCGTGGGCATCAACTTCCTCGTTGGCCTCGCCTTCTTCGCGCCGTCGCAGACCTGGCAGTCCATCGTGAGCTTCATCTCCTCGATCCAGATCCTCTCGCTGGCGTTCGGCCCGCCGGCCCTGATGGCGCTGCGCCGCAGCGCGCCGGAAGTCGCGCGGCCCTTCCGCCTGCCGGCGCACCGCCTCCTCTGCCTCGCCGCATTTTTCGCCGCGAATACCATCGTCTATTGGTGCGGCTGGCAGACGAATCGCGTCTGTCTCGGCCTCCTCGCCGCGCTGGCGGTCGTCTTCATCATCGTGAAGAAAATCCGCGCGCCGCACGAAAGCCTCGACCTCGTCGGCATGCTCTGGCTGGTGCCCTACGGCCTCGGCCTCGCCGCGATCTCGGCCCTCGGCCAGTTCGGCGGCGGCGCAAAGCTCATCCCGGCCGGCATCGACTTCGCCGTCCTCGCCGCCCTGAGCCTGGGCATCCTCGCCGCCTCCACCTTCGGCCCGAAGGCGCGCCTGCCGGAGGAAGTCACCGGGCCGGGCGCCTGAGATGCGACGCTACTTCTGATACGACTCGCCGAAGTATTGCGCGCCGAGTTTTTCGAAGTAGCCGACCTCGAAGAGGTGCAGCAACTCGAGGTTGATCGGCTCGCGCAGCGGGCTGCTCTGCGGCACGGCGAAGCCATAGTTCACCGGCTGGAAGACCGGCCCGACCTCGTGAATCGGCACCCGCGGATGCGTGTAGTCGTAGTATTGCAGCACCGGGGCGTCGCCGATGACGCATTGGACCTTGTTTTTGACGAGGTCGGCGATGGCCGCCTCGATGCCCGGATAGGCGGCGTAATCGAGGTTGCGTTCGCGGGCGTAGGTCTCGCTCTGCGAGCCACCGATGAGGCCGATCATTTTATTCGGCAAATCCTCGGGGCCGTGGATGTGGCCCTGGAGAATGTCCGCCGTCATCGACGAGGTGAACACGCCCTGGACATAGACGACGACGAACAAGCTCGCGACCATCCAGCCGACGAGCACGAGGCGGCCAAGGACGCCCGAGAATCCCTTGTAGGACGACTTCCCAAGCACGAGGCCCATCACGTAGTAGAACGATTCCGCAAGCCCCGCGCCGCGCGTCTTCGGGAAATCGGGATTATGCCGGCGCTCGAAGGCCGCGATGACAACGGTGGCAATGAGCACGCCGATGAAAACGCTACCGAGCACGTGCAGGTGCTCGGGCGCGCACAGCCGCTCGAAAAATTGCGCGAGATGGCCGCGCTGCTCCGCGACCATGATTTGCAGGCCGGCGCGGTAATACGGCTGCGTGAACTCAACCCGTTTCTCGCGCTCGCTCGTGATGCTCGTATTCCCGACGAGCACGTCGCATTCGCCGCGGGTGATCGCATCGAGCGCGGCGTCCATCGTGTCGAACTTCCGAAAAGTCGCGCCGCTCCAGCCGTTCGTGGCGGCGATGCTTTGCCAGAGCTCGACGGTGAAGCCCGCCGGCGCGCCGTCCTTCGCGGTCATCACGAACGGTGGCGAGCCCGCCAACGCCACGCGCAGCGGCGCGGCCGGAGAGGCTGGCGCTGGCGGTGTTTCGGCGTGCGCGAGAGCTCCGGCCAGCAAGACAAACAGACAAAAGAGAACGCCCTTCATGGAAATCAGGCGGCGATCATGGCCGATTCCGTGCGCCGGGAAAAGCGGGGAGCGGCGGCCCGTCAGGAATAACCGCGCGCGCGTTTGAAGAACGTCGCGTCGGCGTAGTAGGGTCGCGTGAGATTCTCGAGTTCCGCCATTTGCTCCGGCGTGAGGGGGCGGAATTCCTTCGCGATGCGGACGTTTTCCTCGAGCTCCGCGATCGTCTTGATGCCGATGATGACGGTATTCACCGGCAGCGTGAGGACGTAGCCCATCGCCTGCCGCATGGTGGTGAGGCCGCCGGGCTTGAAGATGTGGCCGATGGCGGGGACCTTCATGCCGATGATGCCGAGCTTTTTCTCCACGGCGGCGGGCAGGAGATTTTCGATGAACGACGATTCGTTGCCCGGGCCGGGCAGATTCTTATCCGCGGCGTTGAGCGCCATGAGGATCGTATCGAAATCGTAGCGGCTGAGGGCGTTCTTCAGCGCGAAGGGATTCAGATGCCCGGTGATGCCGATGAAGCGCGTGATCTTTTCGTCGCGCGCCTTGAGAAAGGCCTTCAGCGCGCCATTCGGAGCAAAGATCTTCTCGACGTCCTCCTGATTGCGCACGTGGTGCATCTGCCAGCAATCGAGGCGGTCGGTTTGCAGCCGCTGGAGCGAGGTTTCCAGGTCGCGCATCGCGCCGTCGTAGGTGCGCTCGCCGGATTTCGTGGCGAGATAGATGTCGTTGCGGCGGGCCTTGAGCGCCTCGCCGTAATACGTCTCGCTGGACCCGCGGCCATACCAATGCGCGGTGTCGCAGTATTTCACGCCGAGATCGAGCGCGCGGTTGATGATGGCCGCGGCTTCCTCGTTGTGGCCTGGCTGTTCGAGCAAGCCCTGACCGCCGAGGCTGAAGAGCGGGACCTGCAGGCCGGTCCGCCCGAGCGGGCGCGTGGGCATGGACGCGAGGGAGGCCGCGCCGACGGGCAGTTCGGCCAGAGCTTGCAGAGGATTGAAAGCAGCGGCGGCGCCGAGGGCAGCGGCGCTGCCGGCGGTGAGGCGGAGAAATTCGCGGCGGTTGAGGGGGGTGTTCATGAGATGCGCGATCTCAATTCTCCCAGATTTTGACGCGAAAGAATTGATTTGGCGCAAGGAGCGCGCCGGAAAGCGACACGTGGCCGCCGGGCACGGGAAGGCCGTTGTTTCCGGGGACATCCCAGAGCGTCCAGGTCTTCAAATCCGTGGAGGTTTCGACCTGGAAGGAGCGCAGGGCGGGCAGGTCGAAGGCCACGGTCGCGGCGTTCGCGCTGACGGTGATGGCCGGGCGCAGGGCGCTGCCGCCATCCTGCGGCGCGGTGCCGGCAAGGAATTCCACCTGGTTGTTCGCCTCGTCGCTGTCGGGATTCGCGACCGGGTCGCCATTCGTCGAGGTCGTCGAGCCAAAGTTCTGTTGCCGCCAGCCGGTGTAATCCACGCGCGAGGGCAGGCTTTGGTTGATCCAGTCCTGGATGAGCGCGATGTCGGTGGGATCGAGCTCGCTGGTGGCGAGCGGCGGCATGCGGGTGAAGCCGTTGCTGGCGGAGACGCGGTTGAGCACGATGGAGTGGAGGGTGTCGCCGGGGACGACGTATTTGTTGGCTGGATTGCCGCCGTTGTTGTTGGCGACGCCGTTGATGAGACCGGTCTGCGCGAGCGTGAGCTGTGGGCGGCCATCCCAATTCGCACCGGCGACGGTGCCATCGACGCGGTGGCAGTAGGAGCAGTTCACGGCGAGGAAGGAACGCACGCGCGCCTCGACGGGATACGCCGTTTCGTCGGCCCGCAGGTGACGCGGGAGGAGGTTGGGAGAGCCGGGGTCGTTGCTGAAATAGCCGCCGTCATGCAGAAGCGTGAGCTGGTTGCCGAAGAAGCCGTTCATCGAGGCGGTGCGGTTCAATTGCCGGGTGGTAAAGGAGAGCGCACCGCCCGCCTGCGGCGTGTGGCAGGTGAGGCAGCTGGAGCGGCTGGGAATGACCCAGCGCTGCACTTTGGCGACGCCGTTCTCGACGATGTCGAGGTTGAAGGCGTCGCCTTCGTCGGGGACGAGCGTGGCCTCCGTCTGCGCGTCGTTCCAGCGATAACTCACGCCATAGACGTTGCTGTCGGTCTTCACGAGCACGCGGGTTTCGATGCGCTTTTTGGTGGAGGGATCGCCGCGCACGGTCTCGAGGTCGAAGTGCTTTACCCACACGGCGCCCGTCGGAAAGAGCCAGTTCGCGTCCTTCGCCCACGTCATTCGGTCGGTGCCATTTGGGATGGCAAACCACCGGCGCTTGACGGCGTAGTCGCTCCAGAACGTGAGGTTGGGATCGTAGGGCAGCAGGCCGGGGCTGGGCGAAAGATCGCTGACGTCGGCGAAGAGCCCGGTGGCGCTGAGCGTGGACGGGAAGGAATTCCCCACCGTGCCGGTCGCGAGACGGATGATGCGGCTATTGATGTAATCGCAGAAAAGCAGGTCCTGATTCGACGGATCGACGCCCATGCTCACGAGCCCGCCGTAAACTCCGGGCACACCGGTGATGCGGGTGACGACGCCGGTGTTCGGATCGCGTTTCCAGATGCTGCCGGAGACGGCGTCGCAGAAGATGTAGCAGCCGTAGATGCTGGCGAAGCGCGCGCCGCGGTAAACGTAGCCGCCGACGACGCAGTTGCCGGCGAAGAGCGGATCGGCGCCGGCGACGGACGTGTGGGGATATTCGTAGAGCGGATCGATGGAGGTGAAGCCGGCCGGCTTCGGAGGAGGCACGGGGTTGGTGAAGTTCGTGTCGTGCAGGCCCTCGCGATAGACCCAGCCGTAGTTGCCTCCCTTTTGGATCTTGTCGACTTCCTCGTAGGTGTCCTGCCCGACGTCGCCGGCCCAGAGGTCGCCGGTGAGCGAGTCGAAGGAATATCGCCACGGATGTCGCAGGCCGATGGCCCAGAACTCCATCCGCACCTTGGTGAGATCGGCCACGGCGACGCCATTGAGCGTGCCATCCCAGGTGCCGCCCTGACTGGTGGGCACGAAGGGATTGTCGATGGGGACGGAAAAACGCGCGATGCCGCCGTCGGTGGGAATGGCGGCGTGGGGGTTCGGCTCGAGGTTGCCGGGCTTCTTGTCCACGTCGATGCGGAAGATGCCGGAGAAGAAATCCTTGTCGACCTTCTGACTGTTCAATCGTTTGTCGTAGCCGTTTTCCTCGTCGCCGGCGCCGTAGTAGAGGTAACCGTCGGGGCCGAAGTGGAGGTCGCCGCCGTTGTGGTTCGGCCCCTCGTCGAGCTGCTGGAGCAGGATGAGCTCGGAGGCGGGATCGGCGACGTTCGGGTCGCCCGCGCTGACCTTGAACCGCGAAATGCGCTCATAATAGGAACCGCCCGAGATGCGCACGGTGTATGCGATGTAGAAATAGCCATTGCTGGCATAGTTCGGATGGAACGCGAGGCCGAGCAGGCCAAACTCCGAATTTCCGCCGTTCTCGATCGTCTCCACCGGATTGCGTCCGGCGACGACCTGCTGAATGTCGAGGAACACCTGCTTCGTGGGCGCAGTCGCCGTGACGTCGGGAACGACTTGGATCTTTGCCATCCGCTCGCAGACGAAGAGCCGCTTCGTCTCGCCCGGCACTGAGGTGATGGAGATCGGCTCGGCAAAGGTCACGCCGGGCAACGCATCGGCGACCTGGAAAGACGTTGCCGGCGGTGCGGTCGGCATGGCGAGCGCGGAATTCGCGATCCGCAGCGTGTTGGCAAACGTGATCGTGACCGGCGTCGCGGGGGAGTAGCCACCCTGGCCGTAAACGCGATACGTGAAGGTAACCGGGGAGCTGCTCGATCCATTGTGGGCGTAGAGGATTCGTCCCGTGGAATCCACCGTCGCCGTGCCGACGGCCGGCGGGCTCACGATTTGCACCGTGGCGGGGTTGAAGTTGCCGGTGTCGTTGGCGAGGACAGGAATCCGAACTTTCTGGGCGGAGTGCATGGTGACGGAGTCGGCCTGCGTGACCGGCGGATCGAAGCTGGCGTCGGGCCCGCGCTGGTAACTGAGCGCGATTTCCTCCCGCGTCAGCGCGTGGTCGTAGAGGCGGAACTCGTTCACCGCGACGTTGGAATTGCGGTCGCCCGAGTATTGCGAGCGGCCGATCCAGTTGTTCACGTCCGAAATCTGGCTGAGGTGAAAATTGAGCTGGAGGACGGTTTGAAGAACGCCGTCGCGATAGAATTTGGCGACGGACCCGGCGGCGCCGTTCACGCCCGCGCCGTCCTCGACGGTCACGACGTAGTGGTATTCGTTGCCGGCCGTGGTCGCCAGCGAGAGGTCCGGCTCGATGAGAATCGCGGCGGCGTTGTTAAACTGCCCCTCCAAGCGGTTTTTGCCGAAAGTCGTGCCGGAGTTCAGCGAGAGCACGAGGTTGTCGAAGCCGTTGAACGTTCCTGGCGCGGACCCGCCGTCGATGATTTCGCCGGTGGCCCCGCCGCCGAAGGTGACGTTGGTGCGACCCACGTCGAAGAGGCGCTGGTTGGATTGCGACGAGAGCGGCGATGCCCATGCCTCCATCGTGAAATTCGGTTTCGAGGAGACGATTCCGTTCGGCAGGTCGATATACGCGGAAATGGCCGTCGCACTCTGGTTGCCGGTCGTCGTGCCGGGCAGGGTGATGGCGTTGCCGTTCAAGGTCGCGCCGATTCCGCGCACCGTCGCGAGGGCACCGCCAATGGTATCCGTAAAGGTCGTGCCGGACGCCGCCGCGCCCGACGCGGCGTTGAAGGACCAGCGATTCACCGGCTTCGGCGGCGCCAGGGGGCCCGGCGTCGGCACCGGGGCCGGCAATGCGTCCGGCCCCGCGTCGCGGCTGGCAACGACTTCGGCCGGGGAAAAGGCGCGATCGGAGATGCGGACCTCGTCGTAGGAGGCGTTCGTCGTCGAATCGCCGCTATACTGCGAGCGTCCCAGCCAATTGTTCACGTCCTCGAGGGCCGCCAAGTGGAAAGGCACGGCCCCGGTCGCGATCACGAGCCCATCCCGATACCACGTGACCTGACCGCCATTGCTGCCATAGACGCCCACTCCGTCCTCGAACGTCATCGCGTAATGATACCGCGTGCCCGCGGTCGTCGCGAGGCCCGAGTCCACCGTCGTCTTGGAGCCGCCATTGAGCATCGTTTCCATGCGCTGCTGCGAGAGATTCGTGCCGCGGCAGAAGGAGAGGATAAGGTTGTCGGAAGCCGTCGTCGTGCCCGACGCCGTGCTGCCCGTGCCGGTGATCTCGCCGGGCGCTCCGCCGCCGACGCCGGCCGTATTCACCCGCCCGAAGTCGAAGACCCGCATCCAGCTTTTCGCCGAAAGCGGCGTCGCCCAGACCTCAAAGGTAAGATTCGTCTTCGACGAGATGATCCCGTTGGGCAGGTCGACGTAAGCGGCGGTGGCGGCCGGCGTCTGAGCTCCGTTCGTGCTGCCGGGCAGCGTGAGCGCGGAACCGGTGAAGGTCCCCGGGAGGCCGGTGGCAGTGCCGCCGCGGATCGTCGCCATCGCGCCGGAGACGGTATCGACCAAGTTCGTGCCGGACGCGGCCTCGCCGGCCGCCGCGTTGAACGACCAGCGATTCACAAGGCCCGCGGGAGCTTCGGACGAAAAGAGGAGACCGATCAGCAACGCCGAAGCTGCAGAGACCGCCGGGGGGGAAGGCAGGCGCATGGAGTTTGGGAGGGAGGAAACTACACCACTTTTAGAAGAACCAATAGCGCGGATTCCGCTCCGGCACGTGGGGCGAGCCGGCGGACGCGCGGTTTTTCCAGGAAAGGCGAAGCTCCCTGTTTTATAAGGATGCCCGGGAAAGGAGGAAACTTAGCAGGCGGAAGCCGGACTTTTCTTGCGCCGCCAGCTCGCGCCCTCCTCCGAGTTGAACTTCGCGAGCACCTCGCGCACGCCGAACCGAATGTGCTCCCGCATCGCCGCGTCCGCTTCCTCGACGGTCCCGCGAGCCAGCGCCACCGTCAGCCGGGCGTGGTGATCCGCCGCCAGCGTCCGTCGTTCGACGGCCGTGTCGTAGAGCCAGTTGAAGATGAGCACCTGCTCCTTCTCGATCGCGTCCCGCAACGCCGGGCAGCGCGCACATTCCGCGATGCGCAGATGCAAGCTCATGTGATAGGAATTCACCGAGAACAGAAAATTTCGGTCGGCGTTCTTCGCTTCGCAACAGGCGTAGAGCTGGTCCACCCTGCGCCCCATCGCGCTCAAATTCTCCCTCTCCTCCGCGGTGGCCCGTTCCGCGAAAAGCCGCGCGGATTGCGACTCCAGCGCCTCGCGCACGAGGCCACGATCCTCGATTTCCCGCGCGGTCGGCAGGCGCACGCGCGTGCCCACCCGCGGCTTGCTCTCGACCAATCCATCGCGCTCCAGGTGCTGCAACGCCTCGCTCACGGGCGGCACGCTCATCTGCAATGCGACCGCCAGCTGCCGCCGCGAGAGCACCGCTCCGAGCGCCAATTCCCCCCGGAGAATGCGATTCCGAATTTCTCCATACGCCTGGCGGGCCAGCGAGTGGGTCCGAAGGGTAGGCGCAATGGGAGGGGCCGGCGAAAACATCAAAAACCGATCTGAAACATCAGTTTCCCTGCATAAACTGGCCGATTTTCTCCGTCAAGTGGGCAATTTTTTCTGGCCGCGCCTCGCCTTGACAGAAATTTTCAATCGCTGATATATCAGACCGCACTCACCGCTCGTGCCTTTACGGTTTTGAGTTCTCCCCCTTCCAATCCGCCATCCGTGCTCGACCGGATTCCGCGCTCTTCCGCCCCCGTCGACGGGGATTCGCGGCGTTGGAGCATCGCGCTGCTCGTGAGTGCGGCGATCGCGATCAGCTACCTCGACCGGCAAACGCTCCCGTGGGCGATCACGGCCATTCAGGCGGACATTCCCATCGGCTATCAGGTCAAGGCCCTGCTGGACTCCGCGTTTCTGCTCACCTACGGCCTCATGTATCTCGGCGGCGGCTGGCTGCTGGACCGGCTTGGAACCCGGCGCGGTTTTCTGGTCATCATGATTTTTTGGTCGCTCGCCTGCGCCAGCCACGGCCTGGCCGGCGGCGTCCTCATGCTTGCCGCGAGCCGTCTGCTGCTCGGCGCCGGCGAAGGCGGCGGATTTCCCGCGGCCACGCGCGCCGTGGCGGAGTGGTTCCCGGTCAACGAGCGCGCCACCGCCATGGGGATTATCAACGCCGGCACCGCGGTCGGTTCCGTGGCCGCGCCGCCGCTCATCGCGCTCGTGCTCACGCAGGTGCATTGGCTCGACCTCGCAAGCTGGCGCTGGGTGTTTTTCCTGACCGGCGGCCTCGGGCTGCTCTGGACGTTGTGGTGGTGGCGGAGTTATTTCCCGCCAAATGAAACCGGCCGCGAGGAGGCGACGGTCGCCGAACCGGCGATCACGTTGCGCATGCTGCTGCGATTTCGCGAGATCCAGGGCGTGGCCGGCGCGAAATTTCTGAGCGACGCGGCGTGGTATTTCTACCTCTTCTGGCTGCCAAAATACCTCTTCGACGCGCGGCATTTCGACATCAAGCAGGCCGGCTCCGTCGGCTGGATTCCCTACGCGGCCGCCGGCGTCGGCTGCCTGGGCGGCGGACTGCTCTCGAGCGGACTGCTGCGGCGCGGCTGCTCGGTGAACTTTGCCCGCAAGGCCGCTCTCGGCGCGAGCGCGGCCCTCATGCCGTGGGTGATCTTCGTGCCGCACGTGCCGTCGGTCGCGTGGGTCATCGCAATCTTCAGCCTCGCGTTCTTCGGCCAGCAATCGTGGTCCACGCTAGTCATGATCCTGCCGACCGACCTCGTGCCGCGACAGGCGCTCGGCCGCGTGGCCGGTCTGGTCGGCCTCGGCGGCGCTCTGGGCGGCATCGTCCTCGGCCAGTCCGCCGGCTGGCTGCTTGACCATGGCTTCAGCTACGCGCCGGTGCTCGCCGTCGCCGGCTCATTGCATCTCGTCGCCTTCGCCCTGCTCTGCGTGACGATCCCAAAAATCCAGCCCCTGCACTTTTCCAACGCCTAAAAATGAACATCACCGAAATCCGCACCCGCGTCGTCCAATGGCGCGGCGAAACCGTCTCGCTCCCCCCGCATTTTTGCACGAATCCGATGGATCTCGTCGCGCCCATGCTCACGCGCGCGACCATGGGCACGTTCACGTTCCACGAGTGGCTCGTCGTGGAAATCTTCACCGACACCGGCCTCGTCGGCATCGGCAACGCCGCCATCGCGCCGCAGATCTGCAAGCAGGTGATCGACCTTTATTTGAAGCCGCTGCTGCTCGGCGCGGACCCGTGGGACACCGAGTTCCTCTGGCAGCACATGTATCGCAAGACGATGGCCTTCGGCCGCAAGGGCATCGCGCTCGGCGCGATCAGCGCCGTCGATATCGCGCTCTGGGATCTTCTCGGCAAATCCGCGGGACAGCCCGTCTATCGCCTGCTCGGCGGCCGAACCAAGCCGCGCATCCCGGTTTACGCGAGCCGCCTTTACTCCACGCCGCTCGACGAACTCGCCGCCGAGGCCGGTAAATATAAGGCCGCCGGCTACCAGGCAATGAAGCTCCGCTTCGGTTGGGGTCCCGTCGATGGCGCCGAGGGGATGCAGCACAATGTCGCCCTCGTGCGCACCGTGCGCGAGGCGGTCGGCGACGGGATCGACGTGATGGCCGATGCCTACATGGGCTGGACGCTCGATTACGCGAAACGCATGTTGCCGCTGCTCGAGAAATTCAACCTCCGCTGGCTCGAGGAGCCCGTCATTCCCGACGACATCCACGGCTACGCGGAACTCAAGCGCGCCGGCCGCGTTCCCATCGCCGGCGGCGAGCACGAGCACACGATCTTCGGATTCCGCGAGCTCATCGAGGCCCGCGCGGTCGATTACATCCAGTTCGATACGAACCGCGTCGGCGGCATCTCCGCCGCGCGCAAGATCGCCGCACTCGCCGAGGCGCACCAGATTCCCGTCATCCCGCACGCCGGCCAGATGCACAACTATCACATCGTCATGGCCAGCCTGAACTCGCCGATGGCCGAGTATTTCCCGCCCGTCGATATCGAGGTGGGCAACGAGCTCTTCTGGAAAATTTTCAAAGGCGAGCCTGTCGCGAAGGACGGCTTCATCGACCTCGACGAAAATACCCCCGGCCTCGGCCTCACCATCGACGAGGAAGCCCTCAAAAATTTCCAGATTCTCGAATGACGCGTCTCGTCCAACTCCGGAATGGTCCCGTCCGCTGCGTGGCGCTCGTGGAAGAACCGCACCTGCGCCTGCTCGACGGCGTCGAAACCATTTACGAACTCGCCAACCAGGCCGCGGCGAATGGCGCGGGGCTGCTCGCGTTGATCGATCGATTCGCCACCGAGGCCCGGCTCGATTACGATCCGATTCACGCCGGCCTCTCCGCTTGGGTCCTGCTGCCGCCCATCGACCACGTGGAGCCCGCGCGCTGTCTCGTCTCCGGCACAGGACTCACCCACCTCGGCAGCGCCAAGAATCGCCAGGCGATGCACGGCACCGCGGAGGCCGAACTCACCGACAGCATGCGCATGTTCCGTTGGGGCGTGGAGGGCGGAAAACCCGCGCCGGGTTGCATCGGCACGCCACCGGAGTGGTTCTACAAGGGCCCGGGTTCCATCCTCCGGGCGCATGGCGAGCCAATCGACGCCCCCGACTACGCCGAGGGTGGCGGCGAGGAAGCCGAGGTCGCCGGCATCTATCTCATCGACGACGCCGGCCGGCCGCACCGCATCGGCATGGCCGCCGGCAACGAATTCTCCGACCACAAATTCGAGAAGCGCAACTACCTCAACCTCGCCGGGTCGAAGATGCGCTCGTGCGCGCTCGGCCCTGAACTTGTCGTCAATCCCGCGTTCGACTCGGTGCCCGGCACCGTCACCATCCGGCGCGATGGCGCCACGCTCTGGACGCAGGAGATCGCCACCGGCGAAGCCGAAATGTGCCACAGCGTCGCCAACATCGAGCACCACCACTTCAAATTCGAAAGCCACCGGCGACCCGGCGACGTGCATGTCCACTACTTCGGCGCGCACAGCCTGAGCTTCGGCGCGGGCGTTCAGCTCGAGGACGGCGACGAAATGATCGTCGAGTTCGCCGGCTTCGGCCGTCCGTTGCGAAACCCGCTCCGCATCCATCCGAAACCGGAAACTCTCATCCCGGTCCAATCTCTCGCATAACTTCATGGAAAAACCCCGCATCGCCTTTCTCGGTCTCGGCATCATGGGCTCCGGCATGGCGAACCGTCTGCTCGCCGCCGGCTTCCCGCTGGCCGTCCATAATCGCAATCCCGAAAAATCCGCCCCCTACGCCGCGGCTGGCGCGGTCGTCGCCACCACGTCCCGCATGGCCGCCCACGACGCCGACATCATCATCAGCATGGTCGCCGACGACTCCGCCGCCCGCGCCGTGTGGCTCGGGGAAACCGGCGCCCTCGCCGGGGCAAAGCCGGGCGCGATTTGCATCGAGTCGAGCACGGTCACGCCCGGATGGGTGCGCGAGCTCGCCGCGGCCGCGGCCGAACACCAATGCGAACTGCTCGACGCCCCCGTCACCGGCAGCCGCGTGCAGGCCGCTTCCGGCGAACTCAACTTCCTCGTCGGCGGCTCCGCGACCACGTTGGAAAAAGCCCGCCCCGTGCTCGCCGCCATGGGCAAAACGGCCACCCTTCTCGGCCCGGCCGGCAGCGGCGCGCTCCTGAAATTAATCAACAATTTCGTCTGCGGCGTGCAGGTCGCCTCGCTCGCCGAGGCGCTCGCAATGATCGAGCGCAGCGGCCTGGACCGCGACGCCGGCCTTGCGATTCTCGCCAACGGCGCGCCCGGCAGCCCGCTCTTCAAGGGCGTCTCCGCCCGCATGATCGCCCCCGATTACACGCCAAATTTTCTTCTCCGCCTCATGGCCAAGGATCTCACCTATGCCATTCAGGAGGCTCCCTTCGACCTCCTCACCGCCACCGCCGCGCTCGCAGCCTTTCAACGCGGCATCGACACCGGCCATGGCGAAAAGGACATCGCCGCCGTCATCGAACCGCTTCGCGAACCTTAATCGTTTTATGTTTCCCATCCTCATCGCCGGTAAATGGCGCGACGCCGATTCGACCTCGACCTTCCACGCGGAGAACCCCGCCACCGGCGCGCCGCTTCCCGGCGACTATCCCGTGAGCCCATGGGCCGATTGCGACGCCGCACTCGAAGCCGCCGCGGAAGCCGCCATCGTCCTTCGCGCCGCCCCGCCGGAGCAGATCGCGGAATTCCTCACGCGCTACGCGGCACGTCTCGAGGCGCGCGACGGGGAGCTCGTCGAACTCGCGCATCTCGAGACCGCGCTGCCGAAATCGCCCCGCCTCGCCGACGTCGAATTACCACGCACGACCGGCCAGCTCCGCCAGGCCGCCGCCGCCGCCCTCGACGGTTCGTGGGCGCTGCCGACCATCGACGCGAAGCTGAACATCCGCTCGATGCTCGCGCCCATCGGCCCGATTTTCGTCCTTGGTCCGAATAATTTCCCCTTCGCCTTCAACGGCATCGCCGGCGGGGATTTTGCCGCCGCGATCGCCGCTGGAAATCCCGTCATTGCGAAGGCGCATCCCTCGCATCCCGGCACGACGCGCCTGCTTGCCGAGGAGGCGCTGCTCGCGCTCACCGACAGCGGCCTGCCGCCGGCCACGGTGCAGCTGCTCTACCAGATCGCCCCCACCGAAGGCCTCCGAATGGTCGCCGATTCCCGTCTGGGCGCCACCGCGTTCACCGGCAGCCGCACCGCCGGCCTCGCGCTCAAGGCCGCCGCCGATGCCGCCGGCAAGCCGATCTATCTCGAACTCTCGAGCGCGAACCCGGTCCTCATCCTGCCGGGCGCGCTGGCCGAGAGGGGCGAAAAAATCGCCGAGGAATTCATCGCGAGCAGCCTGCTCGGCGTCGGGCAATTCTGCACGAGCCCGAGTCTGGTCGTGCTCCTCGCCGGAGCCGCGACGGAACAGTTCATCGCGACGGTTCGGGGAAAATTCGAATCCACTGCTCCCGCGCCGCTCCTCTCCGCCACCGTCGTTCGCGGGCTGGAGGCCGGAGTTAAAGCCCTGCAGGCCGCGGGGGCCCAGCTCCTCACAGGAGGCGCGCCCGCCGCGCCGGGTCGTCGCTTCGCGAACACGCTGCTCCGCGCCACTGGCGACGAGTTCCTGGCCGAGCCTGAGAAATTGCAAACCGAGGTCTTCGGCAACGCCTCGCTCTTCGTCGTCGTTCGCGACAGCGCCCAGGCCGCCGCCGTGCTCGCGCATCTCGAAGGCAATCTCACCGGCTGCATTTATTCGGACACCGCCGGCGCCGACGATGCCCTCTACGACGCGCTCGCCCCGCTGCTGCGCACGCGCGTCGGCCG
>JGI24033J26618_1000038_pt1 | contig 18550 bp, 16 predicted proteins | sample KBSMisM7withPhiX_FD_26618 | JGI IMG/M metagenome (IMG submission 26618)
GTCGTGAGCAGCGCGAGATGCGGCAGGCGCTCGACCTCGAGGCGGTTTTGCGCGCCGTCGTTGTATATCCGCGCGGGCGCGACCATGCCCGTGGTGAGGCCGTCGCCGATGAAGAGGATGATGGCGAACGGCCGCTGGACGACCCAGTTCGTGTAAAACAGGAAGCCCGCGCCGACAAAGGCAAGCAGGCAGAAGAGCGCGATAAAGCGGTTGCGCAGTTTTTTGGACATCAGGGAATCATCGTTCCATCATAGACCGTCGCGCTTGGCAACTTTGCGCGTTGCGGCGGGCGGAAAAGTCGCGTAGAAGAATCCGTCGATTGCCTGGTGGTGTAACGGTAACACAGCGCCCTTTGGAGGCGCTTTTCATGGTTCGAATCCATGCCAGGCAGCCACTCCCCGCTCTCGCGAGGAGATTGCCGACCATCCCTCACGCGTCGAAGACCGCCAGCGCCGCGGCCGCCGTCTCGGGATCGGTTTCCCGCTCACGAATCAGCGCCTCCGCCGCCGCGCGAAAATGGCGCAACGCCGCGGCATGCACGTCCCGCAAAGGAGCGCTCGCATTGATGCAAACGGAGGCGCCGCCGCTGCGTTCGTGCATTTCGAGAAAGATTTCGCGGGCCCGATTCAGCGCGCTCACGCGCTCGAACTCATCCGGCACGTCGCCGCGCACCCGCACGCGGCCGAGTCCGCTCTGCGGCGGCACGTCGAGCAGGATCACGAGATCGGGCCGCGGCGCAAAGGCCTCGTTGTCGGCGAGAATCTGGAAGGGGTCGATCCCGCGCGCGCCCTGGTAGGCGGCGCTGCTCCAATAGTAGCGGTCGAGGATCACCGCCCCGCCCGCGGCGAGCGTCGGCCGGATCGCGCGCTCGGCATGGTCGGCGCGATCCTTGAGAAAGAGGTCCAGTTCGTCCTGCGGGCTCAATCGGCCGGCCTTCGCGGACTCGCGCAGTCTACGGCCGTTGATGAGGCCCGTCGGCTCGTGGGAGAAGGTGCAGAGCAGGCCGCGCTCGCCGCAGTATTGGGCCAGCAGCGCGGCGACCGTCGTCTTCCCTCCTCCATCCACGCCTTCCACCGCCACAAGAAATCCCCCGCGCACAACAGCCTTCATTCGGCGGGAGGGTTGCAAAAACATTCCGGCCCCGCAAGGGACTATGCGGAAAGTGGAGCCGATGGCCGGATTTGAACCGGCGACCCGCTCATTACGAATGAGCTGCTCTACCCCTGAGCTACATCGGCGTGACAATCGGTCTCGCGACCGGAGCAGGAAAGAATGCACGGTCCGCCGCCGCGCTCAACCAAATTTTCCGGCGAAGGCGCTCAATCTTCCGCTTCGGCGGTCACCGCGGCATCCGCGCCGCGGGCCGCGCACAAGCCGCGCTTGCTGCGCGTGGCCACGAAATCGAGGAAGTAGGCCGCCTCCGGCTGCCACGTCATCGTGCGGCTTTGCTCGACGGCCTGCGTGATGTTCAGCCCACTGCGGTAGACGAGATTGTAGGCGCGCTTCACGTCCAGCCGCGCCTCGCGACTGAGCCCCTTTCGCCGCATGCCGATCGCGTTGATGCCGCACACGACATTGATGATTTTGCCCACGGTGAAAGGCGGGATGTCCTTGCTCCATGCCGTGCCGCCGCGAACCATCGCCATGTTTCCAATGCGGATGAATTGATGAAACACCGCGCCGCCGCCGAGCACGACATCGTCGCCAAGCTGCACGTAGCCCGCGAGCAGGCAATTGTTCGCGATCACGTTGCGGTCGCCGATCTCGGTGTTGTGGCCCGCGTGCACTCCGACCATTAGCAGGTTGCCATTTCCGATGCGGGTGACGGTGCCGGCCTTCGTGCCGCGGTGGATCGTCACGTATTCGCGCAGGACGTTGTCGTCGCCGATGATCACCTCGCTGACGATGGACTCGTCGTGGGCGAAGTCCTGCGGAGCCGCGCCAATGATGGCGCCATAGCCGATGAGATTTCGCGCGCCGAGGGTCACACGACTCGTGAGCACGGCATTCGCCTGGATCTTGCAGTCGTCGCCGATCGTCACGTCGTCCTCGATGATGGCGCGGGCGCCGATTTCGATGTTTGCCCCGAGACGGGCCTTGGGACTGACGATGGCAGTGGGATGGATATTCATTAACAACACGCCTTCACTCCATGGATGCGGAGTCGATCCACGGTGAAGGAAAGGAAGTCATCGGGCCGTTTGGGGAAGCTGTCAAACGCCGAGCGCCCAGCCCCCTGACCATCATAAGGGAAAGCTTTCCCGCATGGTCCGCGGCTTGCTATAGACGATGCCCATGGGCGCATGCGTGGTGGATCATCCGTTGGTAAGGGCAAAGTTGACCACGCTGCGGGACGCCGCCACCTCCCTGAAAAACTTCCGGTGCGCGCTCCACGAATTGAGCCTGCTCATCGGCTACGAAGCCCTGCGCGACCTCGCCGAAGAACCGTTCGTCGTGGAAACGCCGCTCCGTTCCTGCCCCGGCTCGCGCCTCGCCGATCCGATTTTTCTCATGCCGATTCTCCGCGCCGGCCTGGGCATGGCCGAGGCGCTCTCTCATCTCCTGCCGGAAGCACCCGTCGGGCATATCGGCATGTTCCGCGACGAAATCACGCTGGAACCGCATCCCTACTATCTGCGCGTGCCGCCGGGCCTCGACCGCGCGAACGTCGTCTGCGTCGATCCCATGCTCGCCACGGGCAACAGTGCCGTCTCCGCCATCGATCAGCTCAAAAAAGCCGGCGCGCGCAAGCTGCGCCTCGTCTGCGTGGTGGGCTGCCCCCAGGGCGTCGAGCGCATGCAGATCGCCCACCCCGACGTGCCGATCTATCTCGCCACCATCGACGATGGCCTCAATGAGCATGGCTACATCGTCCCCGGCCTTGGCGACGCCGGCGACCGCTACTACGGCACGTAAAAACGCCGGTTAATTCGGCGGCGCGAGGATGCGCACTTGGGGATCGGTCTCGCGGGCGGTGCTGAAAATCAGCGGCGGATCCGTCGCGCGCACCTCGTAGCTGGTGAGGACGAACTCGGGGTAAATCGTGTCGCTCGCCGGCTCGTAAACGGATTCGCCGGAGAAGTAGCCGTTGAGCCGGTATTCGTAATTGTTGTCCGCGCCGAGTTTGCCCTGCTGGCGGTCGGGCGCGAGGACCTTCTGCTCGTTCAGCATCACGAGCTTCGCGGTGCTCCACGGCTGCCCCGGCTGGCGCACCCAGCCCCACATCTTGTAGTCCACCTTGTAGAAGCGGCGGCCGATGAAGTAATTGCCCGGCGCCTCGTTGCGGATCGCCTCGTTCATCGCCGCGCGGCGAATCGCGTCGTCCGACGGCATCGTCTCGCAGCCGGAAAAAGCGCCGACAAGGACGAGCGTGAAAACAACGAAGGCGAAACGGCGAAGGGCGGTCATAAAAATCGGGCGTGAAACGAGCCGTCAACCAAGCTCAACGCTTGCGCATGAGCCAGTAAATTTCGCCCGGCCAGCCCGGGAACATTCCGCCCCAGCGCAGGTTGAAGCGCATCCACGCCGCGGAATTCTCCAGCGGGCTGCCCTTGCTGCGCATGAAAAACGCGCCGCTCAAAAATTCCGTCGTGCAGCCGGCGGCCTCGCCCATGCGCCGCACGCGCTCCGGCGAGAACACGCTCACGTGCCCCATCGGTCCCGCGGTTTTTCGCACCGACGCCTCGCGGCTCTTCACGAGGAAATCCGGCAGCACGGGAAAGCCGCCGATCAACACGCCGCCGGGCCGGATGCGCGCCGCGATCTTCTTCAGCACCGCCTCCGGCTCGAATAAATGCTCGAGCACGTGCAGCAGCACGGCCGCGTCGTAATCGCGCGGCAAATCGAAGGCGGGATCCTCGAGATTCGCCTCGAAAAAATCGTTGTAGCCGGCCTTGCGCAGCTTTTCGGTGAGCATCACCGCATCCACCGCAGTCCATTGGCCGAGCGCAGGCTGCACCGGCGCGGAACGCACGAATTCCAAAAACTGCCCGGTGTGCACCCCGATCTCGGCGACATCGAGCGGCCGCCCGGCCTGTGCCGCCGCGACGCGCAGCAAGTGGTAGCCGAACCAGTAACGGAGCAGGCGGATCGGGTAGCGCACGGACTTCGCTTCCTTCGGCATGCCGAAGCGCTTCGTGCGCACGGCGGGGTTGGTGGCGAGGAAATCGATGTCCCAGGCGAGCGGCTGATAGGCTTTCAAGGCCGCGTATCCTGCGAAGCGACTCGCAGACGGTCAAGTTTCACCTCACTTGCGATCCCCTGTGGTAAAGCCATGGATCACATCTATAAAAAAATCGAACTGGTCGGAACATCCCCCGAAGGCATCGAAAAAGCCGTCGAAAACGCCCTCGCCCGAGCGGCCACGAGTCTTCGCAACCTCCGGTGGTTCGAGGTCGTCGAGACCCGCGGTCACATCGAGGACGGCCGGATCGCCCACTGGCAGGTGACGATCAAAGCCGGCTTCACGCTGGACGCGTAAACGCGCCCCTACTGGATGGCCTTGCCGCCGGTGGGCCGCCCCTCGTCCGCGTCGAGATAGTCAAACATCACGACGATGTCGTCGCGGTCCTGAAAGCCACTTTCCGCGATGCGCTCGGCGAGCTTGGCGGCGACCTCGTCGTTCCAGCCGCGCTTGCTCATGAAGCTGCTCCAGACCTCGATCTGCTCCTCGCTGGGTCGGAACCCCTGCGCAAAACACCATTCGAGCACGGCCGCGTCATCGAGACCTTCCCGCACCCGCTCCAAGACATCCGCGTAATTCACCTGGAGAAAGTTGCAGCACCGCTCGTCGAAACCTTTGCCAAGATTCGCGTGCAGATCCTCACGAAGCTCGCCCGCCTCGTGCAGGCGGATTTTGTCGAGCATGCGCGGAAAATAGACGAGGCCGTTGATTTGGGCGTAGGGAGATTTGGGAACCTTCATGGCTGGGCAGTATCCGGCGCGGACGTCTTTTTTTCAAACAACGAAGTCGCCACGAAAATCACCGCCGCGATGCAGATGCAGGAATCCGCGACATTGAAGGCCGGCCACGGGTGCGCAAACGGCACGTGCAAATCGAAAAGCAGAAAATCGACGACGAATCCGTGGAGGAGTCGATCCGTTAGATTGCCGAGAATTCCCGCCGCGAGCAGCGCCGCGCCGAACGCCACCCAAGCGCCGCGAAATGCACCGCGCCGCCAGAAAATCGCCAGCGCGATCAGCGCCACGCTCGAGAGCGCGATGAAGAACACGTTGTTATTCGTGAGCATGCTGAATGCCGCGCCCGTGTTGTGCCACTGCACGAGATCGAAAAATCCCGGGATCACCGGGCGCGGTTCATCGGGATTGATGAACCGCAGCACGAGCGCTTTCGTCACCTGGTCGAGCAGGTAAAGCGGCAGCGTGACGCCGAGGAGCAACCGCCTCACGCCGGCACCGCCTCCGCGCATCGGTCGCACAGATCGGAATGCGCCGCGTCCGCCCCCACGCTCGGCAGATAACGCCAGCACCGCGCGCAGCCCTGGTGGGTCGATTTCGTCAGGGCCGCCCGGATGCCGTCGCTCTCGACGAGCTGAAGTTCGCTGATGATGAAAAATTCCTCAACCTCGGCGCGCATGCCGTTGAACTCCTCAAACTCCGCTCTGGGCAACTCGAGGGTGACGGCGGCCTCGAGCGATTTCGCAATGGTCTTGGCCTGCCGGGCCGGCTCGATCGCCTGCTGATAGACGACGCCGCGAAGCTGGAGCAACCGCTCGACGCGCTGCTCGAGCGCCTCGTCGCGCAAGGCGGGATCAGCCTCGGGAAAGAGCGCGAGATGCACGCTCTGGCCATCGCCGCCGAATTCCCATGCCTCGTCCGCCGTGAACGCCAGGATCGGCGCAAGCAGCCGTGCGACGGCATCGAAGCAGGCCTTCATCACGGTCTGCGTCGCCCGGCGGCGCGGACTGCCCGCCGCGTCGCAATACATCCGGTCCTTCGTGATGTCGACGTAGAGCGCGCTGAGATCGACGGTGCAGAATTGGTTGAGCGTCTCGAAAACAGAGCGGAAATCGTAGGCCTCGTAGGCCGCGCGGCATTTGGCGATCACCTCCTGGAGTCGACTGAGCACCCAGCGGTCGATGGTCGTCGCGCCCGAGAGGTCGGGACCGGCGAAGCCCTCGAGGTTCGCGAGCAGAATGCGCAGCACGTTGCGGAAGCCGCGGTAGCGCTCGGCCACCTGCTTGAACATGTCTTCGCCGAATGGCACTTCGTCCGTGTAGTTCACCGTCGCGACCCACAGGCGCAGGATGTCGGCGCCGTATTGATCGACGAAATGCTCGGCGTGCGTCGGCTTCTTGTATTCCGCGGACTTCGAGATTTTCTTGCCGTCCTTGTCCACGACGAAGCCGTGCGTAATGACGGTGCGGTAGGGCGCGCAGTCGTTCAGCGCGATACTCGTCATGAGCGAGCTCTGGAACCAGCCGCGGTGCTGGTCCGTCGCCTCGAGATAGACGTCGGCGGGAAAACGCAGCTCCGGCCGCTGACGCAGCACGGCTTCGTGCGAGACGCCGGAGTCGATCCAGACGTCGAGCGTGTCGTTGCGCCGCGTCGTGCCCGCAGGCAGGCCGAGTTCCTGCGCCCACCAGGCATCGTCCTGCTCGAACCACAGATTCGTGCCGCGTGCGGCGACGAGGTCGGCGACTTTTTCGACCACGGCGCGGTCCAGAATCGGCTCGCCGCCCGCGTCGTAAAAAACGGGCAACGGCACGCCCCAGGTGCGCTGGCGGGAGATGCACCAGTCCGGCCGGGACTCGACCGTGCCGGCGATGCGATTCTCGCCCCACTGCGGCAGCCACTTCGTTTGATGCACGGCGTCCAGCGCCTCGCCGCGAAGGTCGTCCACGCGGATGAAGAACTGCTCGACCGCGCGGAAGACGATCGGCGTCTTCGAGCGCCAGCAATGCGGGTAATCGTGCGTGTAATCGTGCGCCGCGAGCAGTGAACCGTTCCCGCGCAGGAACTCGACGATCTCCTTGTTCACGTCGAAGACGTATTTACCGGTCCACGCCGGCACGCCATTTTCCTCGGTGAGCTTGCCGTAGTCATCGACCGGCGAGAGCGTCGGCAGGCCGTTCTGCTGGCCCGCGATGTAGTCGTCCTTGCCATGGCCGGGCGCAATGTGGACCTGGCCGGTGCCGGTTTCCATCGTCACGAAATCGGCGGTGATCACGCGCGACGTGCGCGGGAGAAAGGGATGTTGGGCCTCGAGCCCGGCGAGCGACTCACCCTTGACGGCGGCGACTTCCGCGTTGAAAGCCAGCGCGGTGTCTGCCGCGAAAGCCTCGAGCAATGCCCGCGCGACGACCAGTTTTTGGCCGCCGAAATCGCCGACGACATACTCCGCGCGCGGATCGACCGCGATGGCGACGTTCGCCGGCAGCGTCCACGGCGTGGTCGTCCAGATCACCATCGAGGCGCCTTTCAACGGGCCGGTCGCGTCCGCCAGCGCAAACTTCACGTAGATCGCGGGATCCGTGCGTTTCGCATATTCGACCTCGGCCTCGGCGAGCGCGGTCTGCGCGCCGGTGCTCCAGAGCACGGGCTTCTTGCCGCGATAGACGAGCCCGCGTTCCACGAATCGCCCGAAGGACCGGATGATCTCCGCCTCGTAGCCTGGATCGAGCGTGAGGTAGGGATGCTCCCAGTCGCCGAGCACGCCGAGCCGGCGAAACTGCCGACGCTGGATGTCGATGAACTTGCGCGCGTAGGCCTCCGAACGCTGGCGAATTTCCACCGGCGAGAGCCCGCGCGATTCCTTCACGACCTTGAACTCGATCGGCAGGCCGTGACAGTCCCAGCCGGGAATATACGGCGCACGGTAGCCGAGCATCGTGCGCGATTTCACGATGAAATCCTTCAGCACCTTGTTCAGCGCGGTGCCCATGTGAACGTCGCCGTTCGCAAAGGGCGGGCCGTCGTGCAGCACGAAAAGCGGGGCGTCCGCCCGGGCGGCCTGAATCTGCTCGTAAAGTCCCGCCGCCTCCCATTTCGCCAGCATTTCCGGTTCGCGGGTGGTCAGGCCCGCCTTCATCGGGAAATCGGTCTTCGGCAGGTTCAGCGTGGTCTTGTAGTCGCTCATCGAGAGAAAACCGCCTTGGATAACAGCCCGCCGAGGTGGGGTCAATCCATGCGCAAATTCGCGCCACACGTCTTCCTGCTGTATTAAAAAGAACTTGCCGGGGGCGAAGTGAACGTAGATTGATACGCCCCCTCGTTTTTCCTGCTCACAAAGCAATCGAATTACAAAAATGGTCATCAATGCCAAAACGCTCGCGAAATGGCTGGTTTCGATACCGTTCGTCGTGGCGTTGATTTACGTGACGTCCGTCCTCTACAACAATGAACGCACGGTTCCCCGGGGCGTCGTCACGATCCAGGATTTCTACGCGCGCTACGGCAATCCGCCGCATGTGGATACGTTCGCCATCAACGGACGCACGTTTTATCGCGTGATCGGCGCGATTCCCGCCCCGCTCGCCTTCCCGAAAGGTAGCCCGCAATACGTCTTCGACGGCAGCGGTCGCCTCGTGGACTGGACCGCCGCCGCGCAGGGCGATCCCGATTTTCAGGCCCGCTGGAGCGAGAACGCGCAGCAGGAAATGCTCGTCTCCTACTTCCTCGAGCGGTTCCCGCCGAACTGACGGCCCGCGCTCCGTTTGCGCCGCGCGGCGCGGCTCTTTCTTTTACCGATATTCGTTTGCATTTCGGAGCAAGCCCGCGCTATTCCCGTCTTGTATGGGCACCAAATCGTCTCCTGTTCTGGCGGCCCTTGTGGGCGCGGCCTTCTTCCTCCCATTATCCCTCGCGGTGGCGGACGGCCCTCCTTTTCTCATGCCGACCGGCCCCGGAGGCGGGCAGCCCGACACTGGCCTGCAGCCGTTTGATTCCAATCCCGCCGCCCCCGGTTCGCCGACCCGGCTGTTTTTGACGTATGGGAAGGACTCTGACAACCACACCATTCCCACCAAGACGATCCGCATCACCAATAATACCGGCGGCACGGTGTATCCGATCATCCGCGATCCCAACACGAATACCCGCAAAGCCCCGAATGACAGCATGGGCCTCTACGACCCCTACGATCCGCCGAACAAGGAATACCGCGGCTTCATCGGTTACGTGGAGAACGGCCAATATTACTTCGGCCTGAAAAAAGGGGAGAGTGTCCTAGTGGACATTCCCCTGGTTTTCTGGAACGGAGCCCGCATCGGCATTGGCACCGAGGGAGATTACATCTGGCGGACCGCCGATCCGAATCCCCTGCGCACCCGTGCCACGGCGAACCGCTCCATCACGATATCCGCGGATAACGCCGCCTCGACCGCGAGCGGCTCGATCACGAATGGCGTGGTGATGTGGTATCGCAACGACGTTCTCGAGGGACCGAATGACGATGTGCTGGATCAACTCGCGGAGTTCACGATTCGCGACCATGACTACCTGGCGACGATTTCGCCGAAAACCGGCGACGAAATTCCCGACACCCAAATCGTCACGCTGATCAACTACGACGTGTCCAACGTGGACACCCTGTTCCTTCCGCTGGCGCTGGCCGCGAACGACGCGTGGATTTTCCCAAATGTCACCGATCCGTCGAAGGCCTCGAATCCGCTGAGGCCGAACCAGACCGGAGGCTACACCAACGGATCGAAACCCGAAGCGGTCGGCTGGACGGGCGCCGCCAACGATCAGGCATTCCTGCACGCGCATCTCAAGACTTTCACCGCCGGCAACAATACGCTTCTCGGGACGTATTTCGGAGTCACAAAGCCGGGCTGGCCTCATTACAACATTCCGAATCCCACCAACGCTGTGGACCCGCCGATCAAGATTCCGTCCGGCGCCAACGTCTTCGCGGAAAGTCCGATCCTCAACAAACCCGGCAGTTACGGGAATGCGGATTGGCGCAACGACAAGTTCATGCTCTCGAGCGGCGGCACGGAGCCGGTAAAGGCGCCCGGCAATTGGTCGGGAGTCCCGCCCGTGGATCCGGTGGGCAGCTTCACGCTGCATCTGCAACCCCCTTCGACCGGCCAGGAAGCGGTGGACCGGCTGAACTTCATTCAACCGGGCTACATCGTCACCGGCAACCCGAGTCCCGGCGAAACCGATCCGATCAAGGCTGGCGGCACGACGGTCGTGAGCGTGGACCCCGCGACCGGAGTGGTCACCTTGCAGGATGCGCTGGTCAATACGAGCGACAAGGCCAGCTACACGTTCACCCGGCCCGTCCACGATTACGCCTCCGAGGCGATGATCCGCCTCTGGTATTCCTGGGAGAAATATTACCGGCAGCATTGGAGGGACGCCAATCCCAGCGCGCCCACGACCCCCATCACGATCAACAATGTCTCCATCGGCGCGCTGTCGGCGACGATGACCTTTCAGGAAACGCATCCCGAGCTCGTCGTCGGCATGGCGGTGGAAGGACCGGGATTGAATCTTACCAATACCATGACCGAGGTGGGTGTCGCGCAGGGACTGCCGATCATCCTGGAGATCGCGAGCGATCAGAAATCGGTGATCGTGAGCCAGGTGCCGGCCGCGGGGGCCACGAATGCGACCTACACCTTCTCCCCGCCGCCCCCGCCGCGGTATGCGCCTGTCTCGACCGGGATGCCGGGGTATCCCTTGTTTGGAGACAATGGCACGCCTGATTTCGTCTTCGGGACGGAGCCGGCATGGCGCGATCCCTACAAGTTCTCCCAGGCGGTTTATCTGACCATGGCTTCGATGAACCAGATCGGCATTACGAACAGCGACACCGTCTGCAAATTCATGCAGAACATCGTCGGCGGCAACATGGGCTTCATCTTCACCCAGGCCGCCAAGGACGCGGACGATGGCAAGATGCTGCAGGCGAAAATCCGCGATAAAATCAAATCCGTGCTGCGCGGCGTGAGCGACTTCACTGAATTCGGGGAAGTGGATGAGAGCACCCATACCCGGCGCTGGTATCCAGACCCGGCGGAGAATCACGGCGGCAAGGGATTCAATGTTTTCAACCTCGATCCCTTCGTCTGGTTCGTGCATGTCCAGCTCGGCTTCACCGGCTATGGGTTCTCCCTGGACGACGACACGGCGCAGGTCGGCGCCGGCGGAGCGTCCAATCTTCAACTCTCCGTCACCGGCACCAATGGCCTGAAGAACCTCGAGACGTGGACCATCCAAGCCCCGTGGGGGCCGGTGGTAAAAATCCCGCTGCCCTATTCCGGCGCCGCGGATGAGACCCATGGCGACACCCAATTCTACGGCATCACGAGCATCAGCACCGGTGCGATCAAGGTGACCACGCCGGCCGCGCACGGCCTCTCCAACGGCGACACCATTCGCATCGACCAAGTCCAGCCTCCCACCCACAGCGCCAACGGGAAATTCAAGGTCGGCAATGTCACGAAGTTCACCTTCGACCTCTTCGATGCCGCCACGGGCACGATCCCGGTCCAATCCAATGGCGCCGCCACCGGCGGCCGGTGGTATTTCCCGCTCCTCCATCCTTATGTCGATACCGTGCTGCCCTCGCTGCCCGGCAACGACCTTTCGACGGTCTATTACCGGGTGCTCGGCGATGACGCGCTCAAGACGTTCCAAGGCGTGCCCGTCTCGGTGAATGGCGTGGATCATGACCCCATCACCAAGAAGAAATTCCGCGTGTGGCAACTCGGGCAGTTGGACATCGGCCGCCTGCTCTTCGACGCCAACCTCACGGACGCGACCGGCGCTCCTTTGACCGCCGGCACCTACACCTTCACGTTCGGCGTAGTCAGCCCTCCAACCCCGACGCCAACACCGCTTCCTCCGCCTCCAGCCCCGTCCAACGCGGCGTATTTGATGCATCTGCAAAACCGCCTGAAACAGGCACAGAACATCACGGATCCCGACAAGCGGGCCCTCACGATTCTGCGGCTCCGCGCCTGGATGAAAGTCGTGCGCCGGGGCGTCGATCCGAACTCGAGGGAAGGCCAGCTCCGACGCGAACTGGTGAACGCGCGCACCATCGAGGACCCCATCCGGCGCAAGGAGCTCGTGGAACGCATCAAGGCCAAGCTCGAGAAGCTGAAGGAATAGGTGCGCCCTCGGGTGCCAATCCCCGTAGGCGACGACGTAAGGAGTCGATCCCCATGCGCGGCGGTGCGCAGTTGCGCCGCGGGCCATCCGCGCTAGGCTGGGCGGACCTATGATTCGTTGGACCGCCGCCGTCGCCGAGCCCCCCGCCCCCGCTGAAGCCAAAAAAACTCCCCTCCGCTCCGAAGTCCGCGCCGAGGATACCTGGGATCTCACCCCGCTCTTCCCCGACGACGCCGCGTGGGAGGCCGAGTTCCAGGCCCTCCTCGGCGACTACAAGGCCATTGCCGAGTTCCGCGGCCGCATCGCCGACTCCGCCGCCACGCTGCGCGACGCGCTCGAGTTCGAGAAAGGCATCGATCAGCGCGTCGAGACGCTCAACCAATTCGTCGCCCTGCGCACCACCGAGGACAGCGCCGACTCCGCCGCCCTCGCCCGCGAATCCCGGTTCCAGGCCGCCTGCGTGCAAATCGGCGAGGCCTTTTCGTTTCTTGCGCCCGAGATCCAGGCGCTCGACGACGCGACATTCGACGCCTTCGTTGCGGACCCCGCCCTCGCCGCGTGGACGATCTCGCTGCGCAAGCTCCGCCGGTTGAAGGCCCACACGCTCAGCGCCGCCGAGGAACGCCTCATGGCGCTGGGTTCCGCCGCCCTCGCCGGCCACCACGAGACCTTCTCGCAACTCACGAACGTCGATATGAAATTCGGCGTCGTCCGCGATGGCAAGGGCCGCGACGTCGAGCTCACGCAGAGTTCGTTCTCCTCCCTGCTCCAGCAACGCGACCGCGCCGTGCGGCAGGACGCCTTCACGAAATTCTACGGTGAATTCAGCGACCACAAATTCACCCTCGCCTCCGCGCTCGCCAGCTCCGTGCGCGCCGACATTTTCTCCGCCCGCGCGCGCAATTATCCGAGCGCCCTCGAGGCTGCCCTCTTCCGCGACGACGTGCCCGTGAGCGTCTATGACAGCCTCATCGCCTCGGTGCGCAAAAACCTTCCCGCGCTCCACCGCTACTACGCCCTGCGCCAGCGCGTGATGAAGCTTCCCGACATCCACACCTACGATTGCGCCGTGCCGCTCATTGAAGGCATCGAGACGAACATCGATTGGGACGAAGCCGTGGACAAGGTGCTCGCCGCCGTCGCTCCGCTCGGGTCGGAATACGTTGCCACGCTCGGCCACGGTCTGCGCGCCGGCCGCTGGTGCGACCGCTACGAAAACAAGGGCAAGCGCTCCGGTGCCTTCAGCTACGGCACGTATGCGTCGCCGCCCTACATCATGATGAACTACAAGGCCGACGTCTTCTCCGACGTGTTCACCCTCGCCCACGAGGCCGGCCACTCCATGCACACCTGGCACTCCACGCGCGCGCAGAGCTACCAGGATTACCACTACCCCATCTTCCTCGCCGAGGTCGCCAGCACCTTCAACGAGATGCTCCTCACGCACCACCTGCTCGAGGAAACGACCGACCCGAAAATGCGCGCCTACCTGATCAGCCGGCAGATCGACGACTTCCGCGGCACGCTCTACCGCCAGACAATGTTCGCCGAATTCGAGAAACGCGCCCACGCCGCCGAGGAAGCCGGCGAGGCCCTCACACTCGACACCATGCAGGCCATCTACCGCGAGCTGCTCGAGGCCTACTTCGGCCCCGACTTCGCAATCGACGACCAGCTCTCGCTGGAATGCCTGCGCATCCCGCATTTCTACAGCGCCTTCTACGTTTACAAATACGCCACCGGCCTCAGCGCCGCCGTCGCGCTCTCGCAGCAGGTCCTCGCCACCGGCGACGCCACGCGCTACCTCGGCTTCCTGAAATCCGGTGGCACGAAATTCCCCATCGAGACGCTCGCCGCCGCCGGCGTGGACATGGCGACGCCCGCCCCGGTTGATGCCGCCCTCGCCCTCTTCGCCCAACGCGTGGAGGAACTGGAGACGTTACTCACCGATTGAAACGCCGCGAGGCGGGAGGGAAACGCTTTGCCTATGGTGGTCTCCGCTTCGCTTCGGCTGTCGTTTCCCACTTTGAACATTAAGAAAATGCGCGACCGGGCGTTGACTGGGCAACCACCCATGTCCGCACGGCGATGGAGTGGAGCGCAATTCAGAAAATCGCCCGCGGCAGTCCGGGCGAAGACCCGGATGCCTATCGGGCTGAGTTCCTGACGCTGATCGAGAAGGCCCGCCAGCTTTCCATGCGGCAAAGCGCTACTCCGACTTCGCGGGTGTCCCAGGCTTGGCGGCCGGAGTCGCCGGCTTCAACGCGGCCTTATCGGCTTTGAGCTTTTGCAGATCGTCGAAGACGGCCTGCTGCTCGGGCGTGAGGACGGGGCGGAGTTGCGCCATGGATTCCTCGAGCACGGCCTTGATCTTCGTCCGCTCTTCCTCGCGGATGGCTTCGATCTTCGGCTTCGCGGCCTCCATCAGCTCCTTCGCCTTGGCCTTCTGCTCGTCGGTGAGCTGGAGCGCATCCGCCAGCGGATGCCCGCCTTTATCGCACGGACCCTGGCCGTGAAATCCTTTGGGGCCTTCGCCCTTCATGCCCCGATGCATCATTTCGCCGCGCCCCCAACCGTGCATTCCGCCGCCGCGCATCATTTTTTCGTGCCCGGGATGATCGTGCCCCCAACCGCGGGCATCGGCCGGCGGTGCCGGGGCTGGTTGCGCGCCGGGCGCGGGAGCCGGCGCCTGCGGATCGGCGGCGTGGAGACTGGCGAGCGAAAGAACGGCGAGACCGAGGGAGACGATGGTTTTCATGACTTCGATGCAACCCCGCAGCCGCAAGGAAGTCGCAAATTTTCTCGCCCTGCGCGGCTCGGAGCGCCCTACGCGCCGGCGAAGCGCCAGGCGCGTGGCTGCACGCCGGTGTGTTTCTTGAACCAACGCGAGAAGTAGTTCTGATCGACGAATCCAAGCGCCTCGCCGACGTCCTTGACGAGCGCATTCTCGCGCAGCAACCGCTTCGCGCGCTCGACCTGCTGGGCGTTGCGGTATTCGCCGAGCGTCTGGCCGGTGGATTGCTTGAAGACGCGGTTGAGGTAGTCGGGCTGGTAACCGAGCCGCTGCGCGAGCTCCGCGATGCCGACGTCGGCCGCGTCCGGTTGACGCAACAGGCGGTCGAAGTCGCGCACGAACCGCGGAATGTGATTCTGCCGGGGCGGCAGCAGGCTGAGCGCTCGCAGGAAGACATCGGTCACCCGCAGCGCGGCGGCGGCCACCATCAGCCGGCAGGCGGCGGCGTTCGGATCGCGCAGTCGCGTGAGCGTGGAGAGCTCGTGCCGGATCGCCGCGGCGTCGGAAAGGTTCAGACCGATCAAGGCGACGCCGTGCTTCGTCGCCCCGCGCAGGTCGAGATCGAGGACGAGGCAAAGCGGACGCCGGCCCGCGGTTTCGCGAAAGGCGTGCTCGATATGTGGCGGAAGAAACGCCACGGAGCCGGGGCGGATATCGTGCTCGCGGCCGGCCACGGTCATGGTCCCCCGCCCGCTCAGGTAGAACAGGATTTGCACGAACGCATGCGCGTGCGGCGAGAGGCTGTCCACCTCGGGCAGATGGCGGTTCAGGCGCAAGCGGCGCAGCGTGAGGCCGGGCAGGCGGACGCTGAGTTCCTGGAGGAGGAGAGGACGATAATTCTTCACGGCGAAACGCGCGGCCGACTAAGACAAAAATAATGTCGTCTTTGTGCTATTTCTCAAGGTAAACGTCATAACGCCTGCCGCGAAAATCGGCTAGCGTTCCCCTCACACATGTCTTCCCCTGCAGTCGTCCTTGTAACGGGCTCGAGCCGCGGCCTCGGTCGCGGCGTGGCCGAAATCCTCGCCGCCGCCGGCCATAGCGTCGCGATTCACTACGCAGCGAACCGCACCGCCGCGGAGGAAACCGCCGAGGCCTGCCGCCAGCTCGCGCCGAATCCCGCGCAATCGTTCGCCGTCGTCGGCGGCAACATCGGCGTGGCCGCAGACCGCCAGTCGCTCTTCGACCAGACGCTCGCCGCGTTCGGTCGTCTCGACGCCCTTGTGAACAATGCCGGCATCGCGCCGCGCGTGCGCGCCGACATCACCGAGGCGACCGAGGACGTCTTCGACGAAGTCATCGCGGTGAACCTAAAGGGCCCGTATTTCCTCTCGCAGCTCGCCGTTCGTTACTGGCTCGCGAACCCCGACGCCTCCCGTCTCGCGACCGGCTACAAGCTCATCTTCGTGACTTCACTCTCCGCGAACACCGCATCGATCAATCGCGGCGAATACTGCATTTCCAAGGCCGGCCTCGCGATGGCGAATCAGCTCTGGGCCACACGCCTCGCCGCGGATGGCATTCAGGTGATGGAGCTGCGCCCCGGCATCATGGCCACCGACATGACCTCCGGCGTGAAGGAAAAATACGACAAGCTCCTCGCCGAAGGCATCGTGCCGCAGAAGCGCTGGGGCGCGCCATCCGACGTGGGCCACGCCGTGGAATCCATCCTCGCCGGCCACTTCCCCTTCTCCACCGGCGACGTCATCAACCTCGACGGCGGCTTCCACCTCAGGAGGCTATAGGCATTGGGTATTGGGCATTTGTTATTGGCTGCGCGGTAGCGCCACTCCCCTCTCTCAACTCTCAACCATCAACTCTCAACGGCTTCAATGATCTCCCTTCGCACCGACCTCACGCCCGTCGCGCTCCTTCCCAAGATCGAAAAACTCTGGGCCGCCTCCGCCCCCAAGATTCTCTCCATCGACGCTGACGAGAAACCCGGCAGCGCCACGCCCGTCTTCACCGTCGCCGGCAAATACACGGCCCGCGGCTGGACGGAGTGGACGCAGGGCTTCGTCTATGGCTCCGCGATTCTTCAATTCGACGCGACCGGCGATGAGCAATTCCTTACCCTCGGCCGCGACCGCACGCGCGACCGCATGGCGCACCACATCACGCACATCGGCGTGCATGATCACGGGTTCAACAACGTCTCGACCTACGGCAATCTGCTCCGCCTGATGGTCGAGGGCAAAATCCCGTTCGACGCCCGCGAAAAGGACTTCTACGAACTCGCGCTCAAGTGCACCGGCGCCGTCCAGGCCGCGCGCTGGACCAATATCGCCGACGGCGGCGGTTACATCTACTCGTTCAACGGCCCGCATTCGCTCTTCGCCGACACGATCCGTTCGCTCCGCGCGCTGTCCGTCTCCCACGCGCTCGGCCACGTCCTCATGGGCGAAAAGGATCGCAAGATTTCGCTCCTCGACCGCCTGCTCAAACATGCGAAGACGACGTCGGATTTCGCGGTCTTCTACGGCGAGGGTCGCGACTCCTACGACGTCCGCGGCCGCACCGCGCACGAGAGCATCTTCAACCTCAACGACGGCAACTTCCGCTGCCCCAACAGCCAGCAGGGCTACTCACCCTTCACGACATGGACCCGTGGCCTCGCGTGGATCATGGCCGGCTATCCCGAACAACTCGAATGGATCGCCACGCTCTCCGCCGAAGCCCTGGAGCCCTTCGGCGGCCGCCCAGCCGTCGAGGAACTCCTCCTCAAACCCGCGCTGGCCTCTTGCGATTTCTACCTCGAGCACACGCCGACCGACGGCATTCCCTATTGGGACACCGGCGCGCCGAATATCCACCGTCTCGGCGACTACCTCGACCGCCCCGCGCAGATCGAGAACGACTGGGAGCCCGTGGACAGCTCCGCCGCCGCCATCGCCGCGCAGGGCCTCCTGCGCCTCGGCCGCTACCTCGAAGACAAGGGCGATGCCCGCGGCGCGAAATATTGGCAGGCGGGATTGACCGTCGCCGACACCGTGCTCGCCGAGCCCTACCTCTCGACCGACCCGAATCACCAGGGCCTCATCCTGCACTCGATCTACCATCAACCGAACGGCTGGGATTACGTCCCGCCCGGCAGTAAAATCGCGCGCGGCGAATCCTCGATGTGGGGCGACTACCACGCCCGCGAACTTGCGCTCTACCTCCAGCGCCTCGCGAAGAACGAGCCCTACTACACCTTCTTCGGCGGCGTCGCCTGAATTTCTCAATCGAAAATCGAAAATCCAGAATCCAAAATTCGATGATCATCTCCGACCTCGCAAAAATCGAAGGCCGCCGCTTCCCGGCCGGCCGCCGCACGCAAAATCTCGTCAACGGCGTCGCCCCCATCCAGTGCAAGAACTTCGCGATGGGCAACGTCACGCTCGATCCAAATGGCGGTCAGGTGCCATGGCACAACCAGGAGCAGGAGGAAGTCTATTTCATCGTCGAAGGCACCGCCGAAATGTGCCTCGGCGAGGAACGCCAGACGCTCACAACCGGCCAGATGGTTTACATGCCGCCCGGCGTGTTCCACCAGCTCACGAACATCGGCGACACCCCGCTGCGCATGATCTATTGTTATGGCCCGGCCGGTGACGTCGCCCATTGGCGCCAGGAACTCGACGGCACCCTCCCTCCCGCCGGCGTCGGCGACACCCCGCCGCTCCCGCC
>JGI24033J26618_1000039_pt1 | contig 18414 bp, 20 predicted proteins | sample KBSMisM7withPhiX_FD_26618 | JGI IMG/M metagenome (IMG submission 26618)
AACGCACTCGTGCAGCAAAATTCGCCCGCCAAAATGCCGACCAGCATTGCGCCACCCGCCGACGCGCTTTCCCCGAATCAATCCGCCGCCGCCTGGGTCGCTCGCGACCTCGCCCATCTGCGCGATCTCTCCATCCACGGCACCGGCAAAGCCACCTCCTACGTCCTCGCCGCCCGCCGCGCGCTCGCCCCCGCCGAGCAAACCGCCGTCGGCAAAGGCCTGCGCATCGAACGCGTCGTCAAGAACCTCACCGACCCCGCCCGTACCGGCACCGCCGAGGCCCCGTTCAAGCTCGGCGACCAGGTCCTCATCTCGTTCCGCTTCCACTGCGACGAAGGCCAGAACTACGTCGCCATCGAGGCCGCCCTCCCCGCCGGCCTCGAGGTTCTGAATCCCAACCTCGAAATGATCGGCAAGTTCTACCAGATCCCCGACGAGCCCGGCGCACCGGCCGCGTGGCTCTCGTTCTCCGAAATGCGCGACCAGCAAACGAACCTCTTCTTCGACACGCTCACCGCGGGTGCGCAGAGCTACGCTATCCTCGCCCGCGCCACCTCCGTCGGCACGTTCGCCTGGCCCTCGACGCAAATGACGCCGATGTATGACGCCCGCGCCTACGCCCGCACCGCGCCCTCGCAATGCGTCGTCACGGAATAAGACTCCTCGGCCTCGGCGCGATCTCCGTTTTCGTCGTCGCGATTGCCGCGTGGCTCGTCCTCCAGTTCGCCATCGCTCGCGCTCCCATTCCCATCGCCGGCCCCGCGCCCGCCACGCCCGTCCTCCTCGACATCCATGGCCAACCCTTCGCGCGACCCGGCACCACCGGCGTGCGCGACCAGCGCCCCGTCGCGTTGCGGGACATGGGCCGCTGGCTGCCGTTCGCGACCGTGGAAATCGAAGATCACCGATTCTGGCAGCATCACGGCGTCGATTGGTCCGCAACCGCCAGCGCCGCGCTCCGCAACTTGAGCAACCTGCGCATTGTCTCCGGAGCCTCCACCATCACCCAGCAAACGGTCAAAATCCTCACCGGCCGCACGCACCGCACGCTTGGCGTGAAGGCCCGCGAATCCCTCTCCGCCCTCGCCCTCGAGCGCCAGTGGAGCAAGCCGCGCATCCTCGAGACCTACCTCAATCGCATCGACTACGGGAACCGCCGCTTCGGCGCGGAGGCCGCCGCCCAGGCCTACTTCGGAAAATCCGTCGCCGCCCTCTCGCTCGCGGAATCCATCTTCCTCGCCGGCCTCCCGCAGTCTCCCACCCGGCTGAATCCCTGGACGCACCCCGACGTCGCCCTCCGCCGCTACGAGCGCAACGTCGCTCAGCTCGATCGCGCTGGCGTCCTGCCACGAGGCGTCACCGCCGCCCAGCTCCTCGCCACGCCCCCACGGGTCGAGCAGCACGCCCCGGAAGTTCGCGCCCCCCATTTCACCGCCCTAGCCCAGTCACGCGCCTCTCAACTCTCAACTCTCAACCATCAACTAATCCGAACCACCCTAGACCTCGACCTCCAGCATGTCGCCGAGACCATGCTCCGCGAGCATCTCCGCAACACCCGCAATCTCGGCATCGGCGACGCCGCCATCGTCGTGATCGACAACGCCACCGGCGAAATCCGCGCCTTTGCCAGCAGCGGCCGCGCCGAGCACAGCGCGATCAATACCGCGCTCGTCCCACGCAGCAGCGGCTCGACGCTGAAGCCGTTCATCTACCTCGCCGCAATCGACCGCCGCCTTCTCACCGCCGCCTCGCTGCTGCCCGACACGCCGCAGGCCATTCCCGAAACCTACGCCGACTACGACCCACAAAACTACACCCACCGCAGCTACGGCCCCGTCCGCGCCCGCGAGGCCCTCGGCAACTCGCTCAACGTCCCCGCCGTCCTCGTCACCAGCCGCCTCGGCGCGCGCGACGCCTTCAATTCCCTCCGCCGCTGGGGCTTCCAATTTCCGAAAAATTACGACGCCTACGGTGCCGGCTTCATCCTCGGCAACGCCGACATCCGCCTCGTTGATCTCGCCGCCGCTTACGCCGGTCTGGCCCGCGGAGGCGTCGCCTGGCCCGCGCGCGCCCTGGTCGGCGAACCCATCGAAAGCGTCCGCCTCGCCTCGCCCGAGGCCACCGCCATCGTTACCGACATCCTCTGCGATAACGACGCCCGCCGCATCAGCTTCGGGCTGAACTCGCCACTCGATCTCGGCGTTCGCGTCGCGGTGAAAACCGGCACCAGCTCCGGCTACCGCGACCGCTGGTGCGTCGGCTTCGACCGCGAGCACACCGTCGCCGTCTGGGCCGGCAATCTCGACGGAAAATCTCTCGGCGAAGTCCTCGCCGTGCGGGCCGCCGCCCCGCTCTGGGCCTCGATGCTCCGCCATTTGCTCGCCCACGGCGACACGCCGCTGCCCGCTCCCGCGCCTTCGGAAAAACTCGTCGCCCTCGATGTCGCCGCGGAGACCGGCCTGCTGCCCCGCCCCGGCGAGCCCACCGTCCACGAATGGTTCCTCCCCGGCACCGCACCCACGGCCTCCGCCGCGACGATGTATGCAAAAATCGCCGATCGCGACACCCTCGTGCTCCCGCCGGAATACGCTGCTTGGTGCGACAGCCCGGAGAACCGCTTCGGCGCCGTCGCCCGCAACGACGCCTTCGACATCGTCTTCCCGAAGGAGGGCGCGACCTTCGCCTTAAATCCACACCTCCCCGCCGGCCAGCAAACGCTCACCCCGCTCAGCACCAGCCCAGCCTGCGAATGGTATCTCAACGGCCATCGCCTCGAGGCCCCGTCGATTCCGCTCACCCGCGGCGACTGGACCCTCACCGCCCGCAGCGGCGAAGAACAACGCACCGCTCGCTTCACCGTGGAATAAAACTCAGACGTCCGTCGCAAAGGCCTGCGCCGGCGTTCCTCGAACCTCCGCGACGCCGCCATCGAGCGCGATGATGCGATCCACGTTGCGCAGCGTATTCAGCCGGTGCGCGATGATAAATGTCGTCCGCCCGCGCATGAGATTATCCAGCGCCTGCTGCACGACCGCCTCGCTCGCAGTGTCGAGCGCGCTCGTTGCCTCGTCGAGAATCAGCACCCGCGGATCGCGCAGCAACGCCCGCGCGATGGCGATCCGCTGCCGCTGTCCGCCGCTCAAGCGCGCCCCGCGCTCGCCAATTTCCGTCTCGAGTCCCGCCGGCAAGTCGCGAATGAACTCCGCCGCGTTCGCCGCTTCCACCGCCGCCCGCAACTCGACATCGGTGACCTCCGGCAGACCGTAAACGATGTTCTCCCGCAGCGTGCCCTCGAAGAGAATCGTCTGCTGACCGACCACCGCGAGGCGGTTCCGATAGCTGCGGAGGTCGATCTCGTTCATGTCCACGCCATCGAGCAAAATGCGCCCAACGGTGGGCCGGTGGAATCCGATCACGAGACTCATCAGCGTCGATTTTCCCGAACCGCTGGGGCCGACGAGGCCAATCGTCTCGCCCGCCGCGACCGAAAAATTCACGTCGCGCAACGCGAGCTTCGTCGCCCCATCCGCGCGAAATTCAAAGCCCACGTTCTCGAACCGAAACTCGCCGCGCACCGCTTCGACGGCCCGCTTGCCGCGATTTTCCTCGATGTCCGGGCACTCCAGCACCTCGCCAATGCTCCGCAGCGCGTCGAATCCGCGCGCAAGGATCGGCAGCATCGCGTTCAGCTGCATCACCGACGCGACCACCGTCGAGAGATATCCCGTCAGCAACACGATGTCGCCCGGCGTCAACGCGAGAGTGCCGCGATACGTCAGCCAGCCCGCCGCCACCAGGCACCCGAGATTGAACATCATCACCACCACCCACGCCGTCGCGCCAAAGAACGCCGCCTGCCGGTCGAACGTCTGCCCCGCCTCCCGCACCCGGCCAAATCCTCCTTCTAGACGCGAAAGCTCGTGATCCTCGACCGCGTGCGCCCGCGTGACGGGAATCATGCTCAACATGCCGACCACCTGCGAGTTCATGCTCTCGAGTTCCTTGCGCAGTTGATGATTCGACTGCCGCAACCGCGCGGTCATCGTCTTTCGCATCCCCACCACGATCGGCACGAGCAGCAGAAACACCGGAAGAAACGCCGGCATACGCCACGCCGTCACCGCCAGGGCCACCAGAATGCTGACAATCGAGGCCACGGCGGGATCCACCAGCTGCCGGCTCAGCTGCTCGATGGATTCCACGTCGCGCAGCACCTTCGTCTGGAGCGTGCCGGTGCTCGTCGTGTCGTGATAGGCGATCGAGAGCAGATGAAGACGCCGCACCAGCGCGGATCGCAGACGGTTCTCCACGTTGCGAATCGCGCGACTCGTGTATTTTGCAAAAACAAACGCCGACGGAATGTTCTGCCCGATGAACACGGCCCCCACGACCGCATTCGTCCACAATGCGCCCATGCCCCCGCCACTGCGATGCGCGATAATGTCGATGATGTTCGCCGTTACGAGCGGCATCACCCAGACCGGGCTGGCCTTGAAGAGGTAGGCGATTTCGCCAATCAGCAACGCGCGCCGCTCCGGCCGGTAAAGCGCCCCAAGCGTGCGCCACGGACGATCCGCGCGATAGACGCTCTCGATGGACTCAACGTGCTGCATGCAAAACCTTCTCGCGCGCGCTCACTTGCTCAACGCGCGAACGGCGCCCTCCAGCACGCCGGCGACTTCACGCCACCCCGCCCGGTCATTCGCGACCTCTGCAAAGGAAAGCGGTCGGCCGAACCGCAGCGAGATCGCCCTCGGCCGCGGCAACTTGCTCTCCGGTGGCATCGCCGCGAAGCATCCCTCCAGCCACGCCGGGACCACCGGCACGTTCGTCCCCGCCACGAGCATTCCAATGCCGGCGCGAAACTCCGCCACCTCTCCCGTGCGCGTGCGGGTGCCCTCGGGAAATAACAAATAGACGACCTCGCCCTCGACCAATCGCTCCCGCAACGTCTCCATCGCGTGCGACCCACACTTCCGCCGCCACATCGGCAGCGCATTCAGAAAAATTGCCGCAAAGGCCGCGCTCGCCTTCGTCACGAAAAACGTGTCGCCCGCCGCGATCGGAAACGCCCGCTCGCGCAGTCGCCGCGGCAGTCCGACCGCCAGCGTGAGCGCATCGAGATGACTCGAGTGATTTGCCACCACGACGAATGGGGCACACGCCGGTAAATGCTCGCGACCCTCGACGCGAAACCGATGGAAGAGCCGCAGATAGGCTCCGGTCACCGCGCACCAGGCCTCGTGCGCGAGCAGCGAAGGCAGCCCGCCCTCGCGTCGCAGGCTGCGCCATTGGTCCGCCGGCCGCTGGTCGAGATCCGCCGCCGGCTTGTATTCCCAATCGCTCATCCGCCCACGCCGACGAAGTAATTGACGTAGTGAAACAACGTCGGCCCCACGAACAGCAAACTGTCGAACCGGTCGAGCAGCCCGCCGTGTCCGGGAATCGTCGCCCCCATGTCCTTGATGCCGATGTCGCGCTTCACGCTGGAAATCACGAGGTCGCCGAGTTGACCCGTAAACGAAAGCAGCGCGCCCATCGTCAGCAAATGAACCGGCGCCGCCAGCACCGTGCCCGCAAAAACCGATGCGCCAACCGCCGCAAAAAGCGCCGTCGTCAGCACGAACGCCCCCAGCGCCCCGCCCCACGTCTTGCCCGGACTCGTCTGCGGAGCCAGTTTCCGCCGCCCGAAAAACTTCCCGCAGCAAAATGCGAAGATGTCGTTCAGCTCCACGCACACCAAAATGAGCAGCAGGATCGGCCGATAATTTTTGTCGTTCGCAAAATACCCAATATGCCCGAGGCACACGCCAAAGAGCGCAAACGCCAGGATCGCCAGCGCCACGCGTTGCAAATAGCCCTTCGGCTGATCCGCCAGCATCGCCACGATCACCAGCGCGGAAACCGTGAGCGAAGGCAGCGCGACGAAAAAACCATACCAATGGTCCGCGATGGCAAAAATCATCAGCGCAATCCCGAGCACCACCGTGGCACTCAGCGCGCGATGCCGGAAAAGCCCCGTCGCCCGCGCAAACTCCCGATACGCCAGCACGCTCAGCACTCCCAGCGCCGCGATCGTCCAACCGCGCCCGAGCAGGATCGGCCCCGCCATCAGCGGCACGAGCACGAGCCACGAAAAATACCGCGCGTAGAGTTCCTTGCGCAGCGCGGGCGTCAGCCGCCCCATGCGCTGAAGAATCTCGNAAATCACCGGCGCCACCGCGAGCATCGCTGCGAGAAAAACCGTAATTCCCACCGTCGCAGGATGCGAAAAAGCCGTCATAATTTTCGCTCGATCCACGCGAGCCGCTGAATGCACGTGATCGCGCTGCCCACCACAATCAGCCAAAGCACCGCCGGTATCGCAAATCGCGAAAATCCGACCGCACTCACGAGACACGCCACCGTCACGAAAAACATCCGTCGCGGTTTCGAGAAGCAGCCCAGAAATGCCTCGCCCGCGCCGTTCAGCGCGCCGATCGCGCGAATGTAGGCCGTGAGCATCGCAAGCAGCGCCGCGAGCCAGCCGAGTTCCGGCACGCCGCCGGCTGCATAGCCTGCGCCAATGAGCGTCGCCGAATCGCTCACGCGGTCTGGAATTTCATTCCACAGCGGCCCGAGTTTCGACTTGCGCCCGCCTTCGACGGCGACCATTCCGTCGAGCATGTTGCAGAGCAGCCGCAGTTGCACCATCGCCGCCGCCGCGAGCCAGAGCCCGCTCTGCTCGAGCCCGCCCACCTGCGCGGTCGCGGCGAGCACACCTCCGCCAGCCAGACCAAAAATCAAGCCAGCCGCCGAGATCGCATCCGCCGGCACGCCCCGGCTGGCCAGTCCAGCCGCGAGTCGTTGAAAGATCGGTATGCCCCGCGATTTGAGCGGACGGCGGGATTGCGGATCGGTCATGACGAAATCCAATCTGCCCAAACGCTCCGCCCGGCGCCAGCCCGCGCGCGCAACGCCAAGGAAAAGGATTTTCCCATTTGACGCCCGCGCGACGTTCCGCTTTATTCTCCACTCCCGCGCAGCCGTAGCTCAATTGGATAGAGCATCTGACTACGGATCAGAAGGTTGAAAGTTCGAGTCTTTCCGGCTGCACCATTTCCTAGCTCCGCGGGTCGCGGAGTTCCCGCGCGCTCAATTCTTTGGGTTTAATTCTCAAAGAAGTTCCGGCGAAATCTTTTCGAATCAGCGCGCAAAATGCAGCCCGGGATTCCATTATGCCCGCAGGATCACATTGCCGGCATCTTTCGGGCCCGCTACCCTGCTTTTTCAAGCGCCTCCCCTCTCCCATGAAAAGACTCCTCTCCCTCGCCACTTTTTCCACCATCCTCCTTGCCGCGGGCGCCGTTGCCGCGCCGGCAAAATCCGCCGCTCCGCCGGCCATCGATCCGAACGCCGTGGCCGCGCTCAAGCGCATGAGCGCCACGCTGGCCGGCGCGAAGACGCTCACCTACCGCGCGGAAAGCGTCGTCGAAGTACCCGCGGCGACGGGGCAGTTCCTCACGCTTTTCTCCAGCGGCAACGTTGCCCTCGAGCGGCCGAACAAGCTCCGCGCAAGCTTCGGCGGCGAGGCCCCGCGGTTCGACTTCTTCTACGACGGCGAGACCGTCACGGCCTATGCGCCCGGCACGAAGGTGTATTCCAAATCAAAGGCTCCCGCGACCATCGACGAAATGCTCGCCGGCCTGCGGGCCGAGACCGGCATCCGCTTCGCCTCCGCGCCGCTGCTTGCAAGCGATCCTTACGCGATCATCGCGCGCGACCTCACGAGCGCCGTGGTCGTTGGTCCCGCGACCGTCAACGGCGTCGAATGCGCGCACCTGGCCTTCCGCGCACCGGGCGTGAATTGGGAAATCTGGGTCGAGACGAGCGCCCGCACCCTGCCGCGCCGCCTCGCGGTGACCTTCACCGACGAGCCGGGCCTCCCGCGCACGCTCGTGGAATTCTCGCGCTGGAGCATCGACCCGTGGTTCGGCGTGGGCAGCTTCAGCTTCACCCCGCCAGCCGACGCCAAAGAGATCCCCTTCAATTCCGTCCTCGAATCCGCCGACCGCCGCTAATCCTCCACCGAGAATGCACCCCATGAAATCCCCTCTCACCCTCCTCGCCTTCGCGGCCCTGTCCGCCTTCCTCGTCATCTCGCAGGTCGGCTGCGCCGGCGTTTACGCGGTCAGCCCCGGCTACGGCCCCACCTACGTCTCGACGCCATCGTCCGTCGTGGTCTGGGGCGGCGCGGGCTTCTACGGCGGCACGTATTACGCGAGTCGCTCCGCCTACTACAACAGCTCCTACTACCGGACGAGCTACAACAACTACTACCGCAACAGTAACTACAACTACTACCGCGGCGGCAACTACGGCTACGCCCGCGGCAGCAACGGCGCGGCCTATCGCACGCCCTACTCGAACGGCGGCTATTACAACGGCGCGCACGGCAGCGCGAACTGGCACAATGGCTCCGGCAGCGCGAGCACGAATCGCGGCGGTAGCGCCTCCTGGAACAACGGCTCGGGCAGCGCGAGCGGCTGGCGCGGCGGTTCCGCCTCGTGGGGCGGCGGCTCCGGCTCCTGGAGCGGCGCCCGCGGTCGCTCCGGCTCGTTCAGTCGGCGGTAGGAAAAAACTTTCCTGCCGATGTCCGATCGGGCGCGGACCGTTCGTCGTTTCCTTGAACAACCACTTCAAATCATGGAATCCCAAACCACCTCCGCCCCGAAAGTGAAACCCATCCCCGACGGCATGCACACCGTCACCCCGCACCTTTGCTGCGCGGGAGCCGGCGAGGCCATCGACTTTTACGTCAAGGCCTTCGGCGCCGTGGAGCTCTGCCGCATCCCGGGAGCCGACGGCCAGCTCATGCACGGCGCGATTCGCATCGGCGATTCGATGATCTTCCTCCACGACGAATTCCCCGCCCATGGCGCCGTCGGCCCGAAAGCCCGCGGGGGCTCGTCGGTGACGATTCATCTCCAGGTCGAGGATGCCGACGCGGCGTTCGCCCGGGCCGTCGAGGCCGGAGCAACCGTCAAAATGCCGCCCGCCAACATGTTCTGGGGCGACCGCTACGCCAACGTCGAGGATCCCTGGGGCCACAGCTGGTCCTTTGCCACGCACATCCGCGACGTGAGCATGGAAGACCTGCAGAAGATCGCCCGGCAGGGTTGCGAATAAGCGGGGCCGCCCGGGCCAATCGATCGCACCGCGCCGCCCGATTCAGGGCAGCGCGGTGTCGAGCCGCTTCATCGCCGGGGCCATTGCCGCCGGGTTCGCCGCGGTCTTCTGCACCTGGTTCACGAGCGCCGTCACGGTCTCGCGCATTTGCGACATCGCGATGCCCTTGAGCAGAAACGCCGCGCGCGACGAGGGCTTCACGAGATTCGTGTAACGCAGCACCGAGCCGCTCCCGAGCGGCTCGACGACGAGGCTGCCCTTGCTCTCCTCAATGCTCGTCGCGTGCAGCACGTTCCATGTCACCGTCAGCTGGCCGTTCAGGCCCGCCGTCAAATCGTTGCGGACGGTGTAGGCCTCGTCCGGCAGGATCGGCACGTCGATCACGTAATCGACATCGAAGCTGCGCGCGGTGATCGTTTTCGCGATGTGCGACTTCAGGCAATTCGGGACATAGTGGCAGGCGTTGTTGTAATCGAAGAACACGGCCATCACCTCGCGCGGCGTCGCGGCCGATTTTTGATAAACCTTCACGCGTGGCCACGGATAACCGTCAAGCGGTTCGCTCAACATCACCTGCTCGCCCGCCTTCACCTTCGCCTGGTCCGCGGCCGAGAGCTCACTCAACAGATCCGCGCGGACCAGCATCGGCGTCGCGACCAGCAAACCGAAAAGGAAGCTTCGGAGGAACATCACGTCCCGATTCCATGCCCGGCGTCCCGCCGAACTGCAATCTCAATTTGCCGACGCCAAAACGCGCGAACCGGGGGTTGTGCGCTCCGTCCCGGCCGGGCATGATGCGGCCCGCGAATCAAAGACATCCCGCGACCATGAATCTTTCCGACGAACAAAAATCCGCCGTCGCCGGCTGGCTCGAGGCTGGCGCGAACCTCTCCGAAGTTCAAAAACGCCTGCGCGAGGAATTCCAACTCTCGCTCACCTATCTCGATACGCGCCTGCTCGTGGACGACCTCAAGCTCACGCTCAAGGATTCCGAACCGGAGCCGACTCCGGCCGCAGAACCCGCACCGAGCGCGACCGAGCCGCCCGCGCCAGGCGACGAACCGCCCTATCCCGAGGACGATTTCGCTCCGCCCGCGCCTCCGGCCGGCGGCGGCAAGGTCAACGTGACCATCGACCAGATCATGAAGCCCGGCATGATGATCAGCGGCAACGTCACGTTCTCCGACGGTGAGACCGCGGCCTGGTATCTCGACCAGATGGGCCGCCTCGGGCTGGACCCAAAAACCATCGGCTACCGCCCGGCGGAGCGCGACGTCCTCGCCTTTCAGGTCGAACTCCAGCGCCTTGCCCGCACGCAAGGTTACTGATGGAGGTCACCGTCAACGGCGAGGCGCGCATGCTGCATCGCTCACGCACGGTCGCGGATTTCGTGAACGAGCTGGAGCTGCCCGCGCCCACGCTCCTCATCGAGCACAACGGCACCGCCCTCCACCGCTCCGAATGGCCGGCGACGCCCCTCGCGGAGGGCGACCGCATCGAGCTCCTCCGCGTCGTCGCGGGAGGGTGAGATTGTCCATTCGCCATTTCGCATTTCCCATTTAGCATTTCCCAATGTTCAGCCGCCTTTCCGACAAACTGCAGGACGTCTTCAAGGACCTCCGCGGCCACGGGCGCATTTCCGAGGCAAACGTCACCGACGCCCTCCGCGAGGTGCGGCTTGCCCTGCTCGACGCCGACGTTCACTTCCAGGTCGCGAAGGATTTCGTCGCCAGCGTGAAGGAGAAAGCCCTCGGCGAGGATGTGATGCGCAGCGTCACGCCCGGCCAGCAAATCGTCAAAATCTTCCACGACGAACTCGTCACCCTCCTTGGCGGCGACGCCAGCCCGCTCAATCTCGACAAGCCCGCGCGCATCCTCGTCGTCGGCCTCAACGGCGCCGGCAAGACGACGTCGTCCGCGAAGCTCGCCCGCTGGCTGAAGACTCAGGGCCGCACGCCGAACCTCATCGCGTGCGATTTGCTGCGCCCCGCCGCCATCGATCAGCTCGCCACGCTTGCCGGCCAGATCAACGTCAACGTCTTCACTCCCGACAAGAGCGAGAAGGACGTCCTCGCCGTCGCGAAACGCTCGCTCGCCTGGGCCGACGAGATCGGCGGCAACGTCCAGATCTTCGACACCGCCGGTCGGCAGGAAATCGACGAGCCGCTCGTGCAGGAACTCAAGCGCTTGAAGGAATTCCTCCAGCCCCAGGAGGTCCTCCTTGTCTGCGATGCCGCCACCGGCCAGCAGGCCGTCTCCGTCGCCGAGCATTTTCACGCCGCGCTCGGTCTCACCGGCATTATTCTCACGAAACTCGACGGCGACGCCCGCGGCGGCGCGGCGCTCTCGTTGCGCGCCGTCACGAAGCAGCCGATCAAATTCGCCGGCGTCGGCGAGAAACTCGATCAGTTCGAGCCTTTTCACCCCGACCGGCTCGCCGGCCGCATCCTCGGCATGGGCGACGTCGTCAGCCTCGTCGAGAAGGCCGCGGAGGCCATCACCGAGGAGGACGCCCTGCGCATGCAGCGGAAGCTGCAAAGCGGCGGCTTCGACCTCGATGACTTCCTCCAACAGTTCAAAATGCTCAAACGCATGGGCCCGCTGGAAAATATCCTTGGCATGTTGCCCGGCATGGCTAACCTGAAAGATTCCTCGATTGACGAGGGGCAGCTTAAACGGGTGGAGGCGATCATTCTCTCCATGACCCCCGGCGAGCGCGCACGGCCCGAGATGCTGAATGCGCGACGACGCCAGCGGGTCGCCCGCGGCAGCGGCACCACCGTCAGCGAGGTAAACAATCTTCTTCTCCGGTTTACCCAGATGAGGAAGATGATGAAAAAGGCGGGCAACATGAAAAAAATAATGGCCCAGGCACGCCGGGCTGGACTTCCAGGAATGAAGTGAAGCCGCCCGCGGCTGAAAATTTCCGAGACCGAGAAAACTCTTAACGACAAACGACCATGGCAGTTGCAATCCGACTCAAGCGCGAAGGCGCCAAGAACCGCCCTTTCTACAAGATCGTGGTGGCCGACCAGCGCAAGCCGCGTGACGGCAAATTCATCGAAATCATCGGTTCCTACGATCCGAAAAAAGAGGGCGAAAACTTCGTCATCGAACTCGACCGCGCCAAATACTGGGTCGGCGTGGGTGCCCGTCCGTCGCAGACCGTCGGCAGCATCATCAACAAGGCCAGCAAGAAGGCGGAAGCCGCCGCGGCCTAAACCCCGCGGAAACCCCGCTCCCGACCAGGTGGAAGCGTTTCTTCGCTACGTCGTCGGGAAGCTCATCGAATATCCCGATGAGCTGATCATCACGCAGGCGGAAGATGGCGAACGCACCATCTTCTTCCTCGCCATGCGCAAGACCGACGTGCCGAAAGTCATCGGCAAGGCCGGTCACACGATTCAGGCGCTGCGCGATCTTCTCCAGGCCTCCGCCCAGAAAAAGGGCATTCGCGTCGGGCTCGAAATCATCGAGTGACGAGATGAAGAGTTGAAGGGTTGTAGAGAGGTTTCTCTTCGACGCTTTAACTCATCCCGCTTCAACTCCCTCCCGGCTGCACGCCGGGCATGCGGTTGATAAGATCCAGCTCGCGATCCTTCCGCGCGACGTAAAAGTCGAACCGCTCCGCCCGGCAGCGCGCGACGAAATCCGCGATGCGCGCCGCATTCGCCGCGTCGCCCCGATCCCCCGTGTCCACGTAATCGACGCACAGCACTTTTTTGCCCGCCGCCCGCAGTTGCCGGAGAAAGCGGAGGCGATAATTCGTTTCGCCCGCCGGCTGTCGCGCCGTCTCGTTGTAAAACAAATCCTCGACGCCGATCCCGGATATCGCGCGGTGGTAGCGCCCGCCGGCATCGTAGCGCAGGATTTCCTCGGCGTTCTGGGGTAGGACGAGAAAGCGTTTTCCCGCCGTGCCACGCGTGGATTCGGCGATCCAGACGACCAGATCGATCATCCGCCGCGCGGCCTCGGCCTTGTCGCCACGCGGATCGCCCGCTTGAAAGGTCTCACCGCCCGGGCCGTAACTCGCGGGGGAGGCCCAGTATTCGAAGGCGTCGATGATGTCGAGATACACGCCGGTGAAGCCCTGCCGCGTGATCCGGTCCAGATAGGGCCGCAGCACGGTGTCGCGCCAATCCGGGTCCCAGTAGCGCACCTTGTAATTGCCGCGCCAGTCGGGATTCGTGTGGCCGAGCCACGCCGGGGCCGACGTGGAGAATTCGTTCGAGTTGTTCCGCCCGACCCAATCGGACTGCCAGTAGAACCGGTAGTTCTCGGCCTCGCCGATGGAAAGATACGCGAGCGCGGTGATTCCCGCCCGGCGCAGCGCCTTCACCGGCCCCGGAGGCAGCCGTCCGGCGTCGGTGCCGTCCCGCGAATAATCCAGAACCGCAGCGCGAAAACCGGAGGTCCGAATCGCGCGCGGATTGGGATTTTGAAGCTGGTAAAGCCATGGCGCGGCCGGCGCGCTTGCGCAAAATATCGCCAGCGCCACCAGGAAAACCACCGCGACGAATCCGCGCATGGTTCCACCGTCGGACGGCGGCAATCCGGCGTCCAGCGCGGATTCAGAATCCGCCCAGCAGGTGGTCGAGGTGGCCGGTGATTGCGACGAGGCCGTTGCGATATTTGTTTGCGGGCACCGGGTCGAGCGCGGTGCGGGCTTCGCCCACCATGCGCTTCGCGGTATCGATTGCGGAACGCATCGCACCGCTCGATTTCAGCAGCGCGGTGAGTTCCTCGCGACCGGAATTGTGCTCATGGAGCAGCAGTTCCCGCGCGCGGTTGCGCAGTGCATCGTCGTTCGACTGCAACAGCAGCAGGACGGGCAGCGTGAGCTTGCCCTTTTGGAAATCGGTGCCGAGCGTCTTGCCGACCTCCTCTTCGTCACCCGCAATGTCGAGAATGTCGTCGTAGATTTGGTAGGCCGTGCCGAGGCGCGCGCCGAACGTCTTCAGGGAGCCGATGATCTCCGGGCTCGCCTCGCTGATGAAGGCGCCGAGTTCGCAGGCCGCCGCAAAGAGCGCGGCCGTCTTCATCTCGATGATCTTGTAGTAGTCGGCGAGCGACAAATTCAGGTCGAAGCGGCGCTGGGTCTGGATGATCTCGCCGGTGCAAACTTCGGCGGACGACTCGGAAACGATGCGGCAGATTTCGTTGTTCGAAAAATTCGTGGAGAGCCGCAGGGCGTGCGCGAAGAGGCAGTCGCCGAGGAGGACGCTGAGCGAGTTCCCCCACTTCGCGTTCACGGTCGGCTGCTCGCGCCGGGTCTCCGCGCCGTCCATGATGTCGTCGTGCACGAGCGTCGCGACGTGGATGAGCTCCAAAATCACCGCCACATCGACGTGACCGGAGGTGATCTTTCCCGTCGCGCCGCCCGCGAGCAGCGCCAGCGCGGGACGCAGACGCTTGCCGCCGGAGTTGATCGCGTAGGCGATGTAGCCCTCCACCGCGGGATCGAACGCGCGCGCCTGCTGGCGAATCCGTTCCTCCACGCTGTAGAGGTGCGGATTGATCAGATCGAACGTCTGCTTGAAGGTCACCGCGGCATCGACGCCGGCGGTCAGGTTGCGGAGCTTTGTGAAATTTTTCACAAGGAGTTGGTCATCGATGGTGGAAAGCCGGGCCTGAATACATGATTAAATACGCGCCCGGCCAGCCTGGAGAATTTGCCGGACGATAAAAAAAGGAACGACCGCCGCGAGGGCCACCGCCACGGCCAGCACCGAACCGGGCACCACCCGTGCGCGATCCCGCGCGACGGCAAGCAGGCCCGCGCGCACGGCCTCCTCTGGCGCGACCTTGAAAATCGGCATGGACTCGAAGTGCGCCGCGTTGGCCTCGTCTCCCGCGCGCGTCGCGACATCGAAAAACTCCGTCTGCACCGGGCCGGGGCATAATGCGGTGACTGAGACGTTGGTGTCTCGAAGTTCCATTCGCAGCGCCTCGGAGAGACTCGTCACGTAGGCCTTCGTCGCCGCATAGACGGCCATGTTCGGCAGCGGAAAGAAACTCGCGACCGAACTCACGTTGAGAATCGCCGCCCGGTTCGACGCCCGGAGCACCGGAAGCAGCAGGTGGCTCAAATGCGTGAGCGCGGAGATGTTGACGTCGAGCATCGCGCGCACGCGGGTCCATTCGCTGTCCTCGAAGGCGCCGTGGTCACCGAGGCCGGCGTTGTTCACGAGAAAATCCACGGCGATGCCCTGTTCACGCAGCCAGGCCGCGAGGCGGACCCGCGAGCCTTCGTCGGCGAGATCGGCCGCGTAGATGAACACCGCGAGGTCGGGAAAGCGCTCGCCGAGCTCGGCGCGCAACGCCTCGAGCCGGTCGTTGCGCCGCGCGACGAGCACGAGCGATTGGGCGTAGGGCGCAAGCTGTCGGGCGAATTCCGCCCCCAAACCGGACGACGCGCCGGAGATCAACGCTGTGCATCCTTCGAAAAACTTCATATCACGCAATCTTCATGATCGTTCAGAACCTATCCAGCCAAAAACCCTTCACCACCAAGGACGGCTCGACGATTCGCAGCATTCTCGACCGCACAAACGCGCCCGTGGAAAAACAAAGCCTCGCCGAGGCCCGCGTCCCCGCCGGCAGGGCCACGGAGCGACATCACCACAAGCTCACCGAGGAATTTTATTTCGTGCTCGAGGGCGCGGGCACGATGGAGATCGACGGCACGGAGCGCCCGGTTGGTGTTGGTGATGCGATCCTCATCCCCGCCGGCGCATGGCACCAGATCACGGCGGCGAGCGATCTCGTTTTCCTCTGCTGCTGCGCGCCGCCCTACGCGCACGAGGACACGTATTTCGAGTAAAAAGACATTGCCATCCGAACGGAGATCCGTATTCTTTCCGTTCCTTTCCGCAACCTCCGCCCCGCCGAGCGCCGGGTGGTTTTCCTCAAAGGTCGTCGCGGTTTTGAACCATTAACCTCAACCCAATTGTCTTTTATGGCAGATATTAACCTGGCGGAGCTTCTCGCCAAATCCACCAAGAACTACCGCGAGGGTAGCATCGTCAAAGGCCACGTCCTCGAAATCCGCTCGCGCGAATTCCTCATCGACATCGGCTACAAATCCGAAGGCGTCGTCCGCGCCGACGAGTTCGAAGATCCCGAGGAAGTCGAAGTCGGCGACGAAGTCGAAGTCCTCCTCGTCCGCCTCGAGAACGACGAGGGCATGGTCGTCCTCTCGAAGGAAAAAGCCGCCCAGCGGCAAAATTGGGAGAAGATCGTCAACGTCTTCAAAGAAGGCGGCCTCATCAAGGGCAAGGTCAAATCCGTCGTCAAGGGTGGCCTCATGGTCAACGTCGGCGTCGAGTCCTTCCTCCCCGCCTCGCAGATCGACATCATCCCGCCGCGCGACCTCCAGCAGTTCGTCGGCAATACCTACGACTTCAAGATCGTCAAGATCAACGACGACCGGAAGAACGTCGTCCTGAGCCGCCGCGAAATCATCGAGGCCGAGCGCAGCGCCAAGCGCGCCGCCTTCCTCGACGGCGTCAAGATCGGCGACAAGGTCTCCGGCGCGGTCAAGAACATCACCGACTTCGGCGCGTTCATCGACCTCGACGGCATCGACGGCCTTCTCCACATCACCGACATGTCGTGGGCCCGCCTTAACCATCCGAGCGAGATGGTCAAGATCGGCGATCACCTCGACGTCGTCATCCTCGACATCAACAAGGACAAGGAGCGCGTCTCCCTCGGCCTCAAGCAGATGGCCGACAATCCCTGGGACAAGATCGAGGAGCGTTTCCCCGTTGGCCAGACGGTCAAGGGCAAGGTCACGAACCTCATGCCCTACGGCGCGTTCGTCGAAATCGAGCGCGGGGTCGAAGGCCTCATCCACGTCTCCGAACTCTCATGGACGAAGCGCATCGCCCGTCCGTCCGACGTTCTTACGCTCGGTCAGGAAATCGAAGCCGTCGTCCTCGGCGTCAACAAGGAGGAGCAGAAGATTTCCCTCGGCGTCCGCCAGCTCGAGTCCAATCCTTGGGACGAGATCGAGCAGCGCTACATCATCGGCAAGCAGGTCAAGGGCAAGGTCCGCAACATGACCGCCTACGGTGCGTTCGTTGAGCTCGAAGAGGGCATCGACGGCATGGTCCACGTGTCCGACATCAGCTGGACCCGCAAGATCAATCACCCGAGCGAAATCCTCAAAAAGGGCGACGAAATCGAAGCGGTCGTCATCGACATCGACAAGTCCAACCAGCGCATCAGCCTCGGCCTCAAGCAGCTCGAGAACGATCCCTGGAAGGACATCGAGCAGCAATACAAGATCGGCGACCTCGTCAAGGGCACCGTCTCCAAGCTCGCGAACTTCGGCGCCTTCGTGCAGCTCGAAGGCGAGATCGACGGCCTCGTCCACATCTCGCAGATCAGCGAAGATCACGTCGAGAAGGTCAAGGACGCCCTCAAGGTCGGCCAGGAAGTGGAAGCCCGCGTCATCAAGATCGACAAGGCCGAGCGCCGCATCGGTCTCTCGATCAAGGCCGCGAACTACTCGATGGAAGACCTCAAGAAGGAAAGCGAAGTCTTCGACAACATCCGCCCCGGCGAAGACATGGTCGGCCTCGCGGCCGCCTTCCAGATCGCGCAGGACGAATACCGTCCCGGCGAAGGCAGCAAAAAGAAGAAGTAACCGCTTCCTCGCAAAAATCACGAAAGGCGCCCGCGAGCAATCGCGGGCGCTTTTTTGTTTCCGCGTTTGCCCGCCAACCGCGTTGTGCTACCTTGCCGTCACCAAATTATGGCCAAACCTGAAATCACTGCCTACCTGAAGACCTCGTGCGGCTGGAGCGGCGGCGTGCGCGCCGTGCTCGCGAAATACGACCTCCCCTACGAGGAAAAGGACATCATCAAAAATCCCGCCTTCCGTTGGGAAATGGAACAAAAGAGCGGCCAACCCCTTTCGCCCTGTGTCGAAGTCAACGGCACCATGCTGGCCGACATCAGTGGCGAGGAACTCGAGCAATGGATGCTCGCGCAAGGCCTCGTCGGCACCAGCGAGAAGACGACGGACGTCCCGTTGAATGCCGCCTGCTCCGACGAGCAGCATGCCGCCATGGCGGCTGAAGCCGTGCGAATGAAATTTTAACGCATCCCGCATCCGAACTCTCGAAAGCCCCGTCGCGGACGTCCGCGACGGGGCTTTTTCTTTTCCGCGATCGGCCCGCCACATGAATGGCGGTCATCAATCGCCCCGGTCGATTTCACGCTTCGTCCGGCACACCC
>JGI24033J26618_1000041_pt1 | contig 18050 bp, 33 predicted proteins | sample KBSMisM7withPhiX_FD_26618 | JGI IMG/M metagenome (IMG submission 26618)
AGATCGACGATCCGTCCGAGGCTCATCAAACTGAAAATCTGAGTTGCCGTGTCTTCTCCGCGTTCGCGGAGAACCTTTTTGTATACTTCGTATATGGTGATACTCGGAACAATCAGGTGCTCCGAATCTTCAATCGCCTCGGCGAAAAAGTCAGCGCGATCAGTGTCAGCGAAATACTCGAGCCAAGCAGAAGAATCTACAACATTCACAAACGATCGCCCTCTCTCTCAATGGCGGTATCGATGCCTTTAAGAAATCCACGCATTCCTTTCATGCTTTTAAGTGGCATAAATTCCACTCTGTCTTCATGCCTGAATACATGCAGTTTCATCCCTGGCTGCAGATCAAGCTGTCTGCGGATGCTCAGAGGAATAACCACTTGAAACTTTGGTGAAACAGTGACGGTTTCCATATCGATGGAGGTATCGTAATACGGACAGTCGGTCGATTCAAGTGTTTTTTAAATGCCCCAACGCCAAGCTCAGCTACCCCGAGCACGGGTTGAACTCTCGGGTAAGTGTGGACAGAAAGGAAAGACGGTCGTGAAAAGGTGACGCGTGGCGGCTAGGGGTTAGCTGCAGCGTCTTGTTAGCCCTGTATTGCCTCTATCCGATCCAAGAATACGTTGATGAGCTTGTGATCAGGTAAGAGCTGTTCGATCTGTGGCCAAACTCGAAGAAAGAAACTGTGATAATCCCGCTTGCGCATGTTGCCGAATCGCAGATGCACAATCCAAGGAGGAGGAGAAGAAACAATGATTCGATTAGAAAAATCAGAGTCTTTTGAGATGATGACTAATGAACGACTTTTAGCGTAAGCCCAAATATCACTATCGGGAACACTACTACCAAGATCGGTGGCATGAATGACAGGCAATGATGGAGTAAAGAGAATCTGCCGAGGGATATTCTCGTCGAAGAGAAATCCTTTCACGCCACTTCCAAAAGCGAAAAGTGATGTTTCATCAAATTGGAAGAGAGTCCGATGCACGCGAGCACATCTTCGCGAGATAAAGAGGGATACTCCTCCAGCACATCTTCGACAGAGTCACCGGCAGCCAAAAACTCTAGGATCGTCTGTGCAGAAATGCGTGTTCCCTGCACGACAGGCTGTCCATTACAGATATCTGGATCAATGGTGATACGGTCCATGGCGGCAAAATATACAGAGCGATTACCGAATGGCAATCTTTTATGGGCTAACGCCAAGCTCAGCTGCCCCGATACGACGGACAACTCAGATGGCGGGTGAATACAGGAGGAACGTTCGTATGAAAAGCTAACCCCTAGCTTCTAGGGGTTAGCTGCAGCGTCTTGTTGGGCTTATTGAATTGATTTCTTCATGAGGTTCGATCCCCATCCGTCGTATTCTAAATCAAATAATTTTGCCAAACATGCCATGAGTGCGGAAATGGAGCATGCAACATGTTCAGTAGTCGGCATGTGAATCGTAACAATTATCCGATGTTTTGCTGTGTCTGGATTCTCAGGAATCTCCTTGTAGACAGCTCGGCCATAAGAGTTGTCATGCACAAACGAGCAAATCAACTCGCCGGTATCTTTATCTTTTGAATAGAGAACAAAGTCGACGTCGCGTGGAATCTCCGGGGCATCTCCATGTCCAAGGTTTTTCTGGAGCAGATCACGATCTGAATCTGAATTTGCGAGTAAGGTCTCAACGAGTTTCATAAATTATAGCCCAACGCCAAGCTCAGCTGCCCCGATACGGCCTACAACTCAGATGGCGCGTGAATGGAAAGGAAGGACGGTCGTAATCGCTGACGCGAGGCGGCTAGGGGTTAGCTGCAGCGCCTTGTTGGGCCTATACGAGTGAATTCAGGAACCGACGTCGCTTCTCAATGTCACTGAAGTATAGAGAAGCTGTATTCATGGTTTCAGAAGAATAGCCGAAATTGCGTAAAGCCTCGCGAATGATGGTTTCCTTTCGTCCGGAATTTTCATTTGTGAATGTCCAATAATCTGATCCAGGAATCTGTCTGGATTTCATTTGATTGCCTGAACTCTCAACCTCATTGCGATCTTTGGAAAAGTAGATGCGATCCTCGCCTTTAATTAATTCAATCTGAGTGAAATCAGATTTATGTTCGGAAAAAATGAATGCGAGAATCCTCAAATATAGGGAGGTATCATTATTCTCGAATTCGTGTTTATACAGAGTGAGATAAGCGACGAGTTTCTCGTGGTCGTGCATCAGATAATTTATTTATGGCCCAACGCCAAGCTCAGCTGCCCCGATACGGCCTACAACTCAGATGGCGGGTGAATACAGAAAGAACGTTCGTATGAAAAGCTAACCCCTAGCTTCTAGGGGTTAGCTGCAGCGTCTTGTTGGGCCTATTTCAGTAGTGGTAGCGTAACTGCGCAATTTCTACGACATCACTTTCTACGCGATAGACAAGCCGATGCTCTTGGGTAATTCGGCGCGACCAAAAACCGGATAAAGCATATTTTAAAGGTTCCGGTTTTCCAATGCCTTGATAAGGGCTTCGAGCAATGTCACGTATCAACTCGTTGATCTTTTTGAGAGTCTGCTTATCAGTTCGCTGCCAGTCTTGATACTCATCCCAAGCCTGAGAAGAAAAAAGAATCTTCATCAGTCAGCCAACTCCGAAAGCTGCTTCTGAATCCCCTGGCCATTGTTGAGTTCGGATATCGAATCCATCAATCGTCGTGCGTTGGCTGGTGAACGCAGTAAATAGGTCGTTTCCTGAAGTGACTCGTAATCTTCGAGAGAAATCATCACAACAGCCTGATCTCGATTTCTTGTGATGATGACCGGGTCGTGGTCAAGACACACTCGATCCATTGTGGCGGCTAATGTCTCTCTCGCAGCAGTGTAGGTAATGGCAGTCATATGGACGTTATCATGTCCAGAAACGGCAGCGAGTCAAGGTTTTTATGGCCCAACGCCAAGCTCAGCTGCCCCGATAAGGCGGACAACTCAGATGGCGGGTGAAAGCAGGAAGGACGTTCGTATGAAAGCTAACCCCTAGCTTCTAGGGGTTAGCTGCAGCGCCTTGTTCGGTCTTGTCGTCAGTGGAAAGGGCCGCTTCAAGTCGAGCTATGCAATCTCTGACAACGGCATGCTCACAAATCGCAAATTGTGCATCTGAAACTGAAGCGTTATTTCCGATGATCTGAATCATGCGAAGCATCTCTCCAGCAGCCTCATGATCATGATTTATGGCGACAGAGAGAAACTTTGGAGTTGATGTGCTGAGACTCGGCCATCGACATGCATACTCATTAACGTAACGAATGGCACCGCCTGGCACATCATGAATATTGAGAAGCTCACATAAAAATTCGGCTTCTTCTTGTCTGATGTGGCCGTCTTCGAGAATTACTGAAGCAAGCATAGCTACAATAAACTTCTCCGCTTCAGAGTGAAGTGTCTGAACATCGTCTTCGTTCTGACCGGAGGCACTTCTAGAAATTGCATCTAGGAGGTCCAAATAGGCAGATCGCACCGCAAACGCTGCGCCTTCGCTAGGATCGTATTTCATATTATGACCGAACGCCAAGCTCAGCTGCCCCGATACGGCGGACAACTCAGATGGCGGGTGAATGCGGGAAGGACGTTCGTATGAAAAGCTAACCCATAGCTTCTAGGGGTTAGCTGCAGCGCCTTGTTAGCGCTATTTTGTATCTCTGATGAATTCGGAAAGTTTATCCAAATTAATTTTCGGGCGGACTTCCGAGAGGTCATATCCCAAAAGAATCTTTTGGGCCATAGGCTTATTGATTACAACATCGTCTGGATTCATATGCACAAAATACGTTAATAGTTGACCGGCGACAGTAGATGGAATGGCGGGTTTAAGGTAAATGGTGGTAACGCCATCTCTCAATAGACGATTCCCATTCTTGAGATTTGTCGATGAATATACATGATCACGTGAAAAGGCGCCTTCTATTGCATGTTGAATTGAATTCCGCCACGAAGTCTTCGAAATATCTAATTCTTCTATGTTTGCGACGCCTTTATCGTCAGATATAAATGCTCGGTATTTATGCCATTTTGGGTGTTCACCATGAGTCCATCCATCTCCTGGGATCCACTCGCTGACAGAATAAATCACAAAGGCATGAGGAATCGGCTCTTTTGAGTCGGCGTCCAATACTGAAATCTTGTGGGAAATGATGTCTGCCTTCGCCGGCAGTGATAACAAGAGTGAAAAGACAAAGCAGCCTATGGCGGAAATCAGATTCATTTATTTGCGCTAACGCCAAGCTCAGCTACCCCGATAAGGCGTCCAAGCTCTGGAATGATGTGGACGGAGAGGAACGACGGTCGTGAAAAGTGACGCGAGGCGGCTAGGGGTTAGCTGCAGCGACTTGTTCGCCAATGTGCGAGGCAACAAGAGGATGGAGGAATGACCGGCAGGTTGGAAGGGTTCAAACCAGACTCAAGGGAGGCATCCAGGTCGCAGCGTCGCGAAGCGATGCTGCTCAGGAGAAAGGAAATTCGTCGTGCTCAAAACCGCGGGCATGGAGCCTCGGCCCGCAGCGAAGCGAGGACACGAGGCTCGATGCCGGGAGCGCCGGCTGGCAGCTGGGATGAAATCTGATGGCCCCATCACTTCGAGATGTATTCCGCCGCCGGCTTCAGGAATGAGGCGAACGCCAAGCTCAGCTGCCCCGATACGGCGCACAACTCAGGTGGCAGGTGAATGCAGGAAGGACGTTCGTATGAAAGCTAACCCCTAGCTTCTAGGGGTTAGCTGCAGCGCCTTGTTCGGCCTTTTGATGGTAAGCGGCAAGTATCTCGGATGCACAGTCCTCAGAACTTTGGATGCTGGTATCGACTTCTAAGTCATATTCGCGATCTTTATGAACCATCGAATACTGAATCTCAGCTAATCCGATCCGACGATCACCTCGTGCAGACTCACGGGACCGAAGAATCTCTAAAGGGCAGTGAACTCCCACAATAAGATAGTGATGCCCATGTAGGGCTGAAAGACACTCCGAATACCACTCATTGCGCTCGAAAACGTGATCAATAACGCCGGGAAACCTGCTGGACAAAAGTGCGGGTATCACTTTGTGAAAATTAGAAATACCCGCTCGGTGGCACTCTCGTCGAAGGGTATCGTCGGATATGGCATCCCATCGGAACATATCGACGATAGTATCTAGAGAGATGTGAATAAATGGAATTGGTGAAAACTTCTGAATAGCTCTCGCGATGCTGGTTTTTCCCGAGCTAGAGGTGCCGTTTAAGACTATGGCTGGCATAAAGTGATTTAATTGGCCGAACGCCAAGCTCAGCTGCCCCGATACGACGGACAACTCAGATGGCGGGTGAATACAGGAAGGACGTTCGTATGAAAAGCTAACCCCTAGCTTCTAGGGGTTAGCTGCAGCGCCTTGTTCGGCATTTGAATCTAGGATCCAATGAATGGCGCTCTCTCTGTCGGAGAATATCTCGCAAGGAATACCACGATAGGCTGTGTCCTTCATCACTTGTGAAAAGGTGCGATCAGTTGGGGAGGGTGCGAAGAAAGCAATTTTGTGAAATCGAATGGAATGAGAAGAAGTATAGCTCAGCAAATTAAAATCTTTTGGAACTCCGTATCTATTTATACGGCTAATTAAGAGGGAAGTTCCCGTTATTCCTGCCGCTATAACTGCTTGAATAATTTCTTGGATATCATTGCCATCAAAATCAATTCCTTCCGTGGGGAAAAGCTCAAGAAAACCTCTGCTATCGCGAAATAAGCAGGCTTTTGGGGAACGATATATGGTGCTCATAAAACTTATTATAGCCGAACGCCAAGCTCAGCTGCCCCGATCAGGCCTGCAACTCAGCTGGCGGGAGGAAATGGGGAGGAACGTTCGAATGAAAAGCTAACCCCTAGCTTCTAGGGGTTAGCTGCAGCGTCTTGTTCGGCAAATTCGGGTGACTTGCTGGGTAGTGCCTCAAGAGTGAGACAATAGTCACTGAATCCGATAGATCTCCAGAAATCGGCCCCCGCCTGATTCACAGATAGAACATCAACAGTAACTCGCTTGGCTGGCCACACCTCAGAAAATAGAATTTCGATGCATTGTCTGCCTATGCCTGCTCGTCTCAGATGTCGCTGGACAAAGAATTGTCTCAGATAAATGTAATCAGAATGTTCGTGATAAAGTGCGTAGGCCGCTGTCTCAGTGTTTTCAAAGATTATCGCTTTATACTCGTTTGATAACCAATGAAGCATTCTCTCGATCAATTGTAATTCGGACATCGGATTCCGATGTCCCTCATCTTGAATCAATTGATGATTGAGAGCGCCTAAAAGCGGAGCATCAGCGAGAGTGGCGATGCGATGCTTCATTATTAAATATGCCGAACGCCAAGCTCAGCTGCCCCGATCAGGCCTACAACTCAGATGGTGCATGGATGGAAAGGAAGGACGGTCGGAATCGATAACGCGTGGCGGCTAGGGGTTAGCTGCAGCGCCTTGTTAGCCTAATGAGCTAACGATGATGTATGGTAAAACATAAGCGAAACGAAATCTATGTTTGCGTTGTTTTAATATTTGCGGGTTAGTCGCATAGCCCGTATACGTATATAATATCTTGATAGGCGTTCCGTTTTCTAGGATTAATCTAACTTTGTATCGGCCATGGAGAACAGACTTATCGGGTAGCGTAATGCGGAGGTTGCAACTAAAACCATAATTCGGAAATATCATAACATTTCCTTGGACCGCGCCAGAGATGTGCTTAACTCTGAATGACCCACTTATTCTTCCGGAATCATGAATCTGGATGCCAAGTGTTCCACCGTGGGTTCTAAAAAAAGGCTGAAAGTTATACGGAATTGATGACGGTTTAGAGAATACCGAGTTTTGGGCCAGAATCAAACACGCAATAAACGCAAAGAGTAAATATTTAATCATAAAATAGGCTAACGCCAAGCTCAGCTGCCCCGATAACGGGTTGGGGTTGCAAGGCGGGAAGGGGAATGCCGGAACGTTCGTATAAAAGTAACGCGCCGCGGCTAGGGGTTAGCTGCAGCGTCTTGTTAGCTTTTATTGTATTTGCGATCGTAAGCGGCTTGACGTGCATGCCGGGCTAAACAGAGAAAGGAAGCAAGAACTGATGGCTCTTTATCAGGTCTAGAGGCCTTTAATAGCTTGTAAAAATCAATCAAATAGCGGGCGGATGAATGATACTGTTGGAGTAGCGTCACGACGGCATGTTCTTCACTTAATCCTTCAGCAAAATAAAATACCTCTTGAGGAATGTCATAAATCGTAGGTCTCTTTTTTTGAATGCTTGGACTTGAAATGTCGCCATCTAATAAAAGCGAGTAGAAAATTTCCTTACTCAATAAAGTTCCATCTTTGAATCCCACTGCCGCGAAAAATTGTTCAGCTCTTGGCAATACTTCTATGGTCGTATGGAACATTTCATCGGGCGCTCCTTTTTTCGTAATGGGATAACCGCGGTGGAGATAGAAGCCCCCGTCGACGTAATGACGTAGTGTTGCCATATTTATAAGCTAACGTCAAGGTCAGCTAACCCCGATCACGCGCGCAAGCTCTAAAAGCAGTGTCGCTGCAATCCGCACGTTCGGAACAAAATCGGCCCGGCCGCGACTAGGGGTTAGCTGCAGCGCCTTGTTCGGCTGTATTTAATTTCTGAAGTTCTTCCCAAAGCTCTTCATACCTTCGAAGTGCAAAACCTGCATCGGGATCATCTCTATTCACTCGTGAGAGGTAAATTGCTCTCTCTCCAGTGAAATAATACTCATGTCGAGATTGATTGCTCTCGCCTATCAGAGAAGGAATGTTGTGGAGGTGATCTGATTCAGCTTTCCAATAATCGATGTCACCACGAAAGGACGCGTTGCGAAGAGCGACGATTCCGAAGTGGAGAATTTGAAGATAAACGTGATCTCGAGGACTCATTGTTTAAATAGCCGAACGCCAAGCTCAGCTGCCCCGATCAGGCCTGCAACTCAGATGGCGGGTGGAAAAGGGAAAGGACGGTCGTATGTAAAGCTAACCCCTAGCTTCTAGGGGTTAGCTGCAGCACCTTGTTAGGCCGAATTTGTCATCCGAGAGAAGATCCGAATCAAATAACCGGAGATAAGATCAACTATCCATGAGTGAAGAAGTCCGAAAATCAAACCAACCGAACCGCCTGAGATCGATCCAATCAAAATTACTGAAATGATCGAGACATGAAGATCGGCGAAAAGAGAAACTAACCAAGCGGTCAGAATGCCAGCAAAAAGGAAAGCTATAATGAAAAATTGATAAAAGAATACTCGAAATCCAATCGATGACTTCTTTTGAATGAATCCACAGGCGACGGACGTCGAAATTACCCCAAGTCCAATCGCTGCCGCGGCAACGCCGAATACAAGAATGCCAATGGCAAATCCAGCTCCGATAAGAAGCAACGCGACGATTAGAAATATGACGCCGAATATGAACATTTTATAATGGCCTAACGCCAAGCTCAGCTGCCCCGATAGGGCGGACAACTCAGATGACGTGTGAATAGAAAGAATGGACGGTCGTAAGAGATGACGCGAGGCGGCTAGGGGTTAGCTGCAGCGTCTTGTTAGCCCTATTACTTCCAGATGGACTTCCAATTATTCAAATATGGTTTCAGTAAATCCGCCTGGCGAGTATCTGCCAAATGTCTTTTGGTATTGGTCAAGCTATGAGGTCGGCCGTTCTTACCCGGAGTATCCTCCCAAATCTTGTGCAACTTTTTGAGCCACTTATCAACGAGATGGGTTGGGACTACATAAAAGTCCGTGTCTTTGATGTCTTCCGTTAAATTGACCATGACTACGAAATCACGTTCTTTAGCAATATCTCTAAAAATCTTGCCATCTTTCTTAATAGACCATTGCCAATCTGTATATTCACCAGATTTCGTTTTAACTCTGATTCTCGCAGTTTTGGTGCCCTTGGCGGCAACAATATCAAGGGAATGGGCATTTCGAGGTGCTAGCGCGGCGATGACGCCTCTTTTGAGCAGCTCTGCTGCGACGAGGAATTCGCCAGCATTGCCGATGAGAGAGCCTTCGCCAGATTTGATGCGACCGGACATGTATTTATTATGGGCTAACGCCAAGCTCAGCTGCCCCGAACGGGCGCACAAGTCAGATGGCGGGTGGATGCAGGACGGGCGGTCGGATGGAAAGCTAACCCCTAGCTTCTAGGGGTTAGCTGCAGCGTCTTGTTCGGCTGTATTTGCGCTAATTTAATGCCCCATGCTTCTGTAAGAACTTCTCGGCTGAAGCATCGTCCATGAGGTTAAGTAATCGCACGTTAACTATTGACACGGAATTGTCCTTTATACGTGCGTCGTAAATGACGATTAAAGTGCCTTTTTGTAAATTATCTTTCGTTTCTCCGCTAAATAATTCAACGGTATCTCCAGTAATCCATCTTCCAACGGAGTTGTTTGAGTAGCCGCTTGCATTTTCTGGAAATGGATCCGAGTCATGAGATTCATGATATAATTTAACGGGATCAGGCTCCTTAAATGGGAGCTCGATATAATCCCCTTTTGAGTTTCTTTTAAAGATGAGTATGCAACTGAGTTTTGTGCCATAATACATCAGTAACGCAACTTTTGAACTATCGTCATTCCAACTGGCCACAAACTGAACATTGCTGATGTCTTGGTCGGTTTCAAAGATGTGTCCTATTTTCTCTCGAGATTGTATATCTATAAAGTCATAAGACTTGTCATCATTCTGAATTAATGCCGTGTGCTTATTTGGTGACACTGCTTCCCTAAGAGGAGCAGCCATCGCAGAGATGGCTGCGATAAAGCTGGCGACGGTTGCGGTGGCAAAGAATTTCATAAAATAGCCGAACGCCAAGCTCAGCTGCCCCGATACGGCGAACAGCTCAGATGGCGGGTGAATGCGGGATGGACGTTCGTATGAAAAGCTAACCCCTAGCTTCTAGGGGTTAGCTGCAGCGTCTTGTTCGGCTTTATGCAGCGGCAATTGAAATCGGCCGGCTACAATACCTGGAACAGTCAAATCCTCATCAAGCTCTTCCCATCGCAGGGCATAGCCGTTGAGTTCAAGAGAAACTCGCGCAATCTGATCTTCGGTTGCACGTGATAAAATCTTAAACCGATCAGCGGGGAACCCAACAATACGGCCATCATGTAGCTCAACAAAGACAATACGTCCCTCGCACCAAGCGCGAATTGCAGCAGGCTCAGTATCTAGGTGTGCTTCAGCGAGAGTGGTAGCCATAGAATGCTTTAAGAAGTAAATCTCGGTTGTCGTAAATGTGATGTTCTATCTCACGAAGATCGTGGGAACGGACGCCACGATTGAAGGCGAGTGATACTGGATCCAACCAGAATTTACACTCGCCATCGGGAGTTCGAACGTGAATGTGGGCAGGTTCAATGCCTTCATCAGAGTAAAAATGGAATCGAAATGGGCCAATGCGCAGAATCGTGGGCACTGGCTACTCTGTAGCATAAGACGCGCGTCGCTGCCAGTACTTTATAGCCGAACGCCAAGCTCAGCTGCCCCGATAACGGGTTGGGGTTGCAAGGCGGGAAGGGGAATGCCGGGACGTTCGTATAAAAGTAACGCGTCGCGGCTAGGGGTTAGCTGCAGCGTCTTGTTAGCCCGATTACGGCCGGATAAAATCGGAGAGTCGAATTAAAAGGCGCTGGTGCCTATCGGGTGAAATCGAGCCTATCTTTCCGAGAAAGCTGCGCATGGGCAATACCGTGAGAAATCCTAAACGAATCAAAGATGAAGACTTTAGGCCGCTCAGAGAAAAATCAGAATCACTGCTGCGAATAATCTCGTCAAATCCGTGAACGAGCTGATGAAGCTGAGTGCTAACTCCACAGACAAGTAGATCGTCGAATGGCGGCATTACACGCAGAACAACCACGGGGCGATTCTTGATCCGTCCGTCCGATTGAGGAAGCTGTGTGAGTAAGACGTCTCGCTCAGTCATGAGCGAAGATCGGAAATGCTGTATTCAGGCTCGTCATCACTGTATGCCCGCGACAATCCAGCAGATGCCAAACGCGTCAAATCAACGCGCTCTGAATAGTCCTGTAAAACCGTGACCATGAGATCACAATTGGCAGGAAGCTCAAATGGTTCATCCAGCAGAATCTGGCGGCCATCGTAGTGTGCTTTCAGAGTAACGGCAGGCATGGAGAGAAAGTAGCAAATCGAATGGGACGGCGCAAGAAGGCTTTTTATAGGGCTAACGCCAAGCTCAGCTGCCCCGATACGGCCTGCAACTCAGATGGCGGGTGAATGCGGGAAGGACGTTCGTATGAAAAGCTAACCCCTAGCTTCTAGGGGTTAGCTGCAGCGCCTTGTTCGGCTGCATTTATTTTCTGTAGTCGTCTAATGAAAATGGCTTTTTTGCCGTGATGTCTGGTCTAAGCCACTTCCACCATAAAAGAGATATCGGCCAGCATGCTAAAATTCCAAAAAACATAGCTACTGTAGGATTTTTACCTCTCAGCTGGGCGTCCTTCCGAATCCAATAAATTGAATAGACAAACACCATGACGATTAGAAATATAAAAAATGGAGGGCCATCGAATTTCGCTCCGAAGAGATTGATCGAACTCTGAGTGCCAAACAGCCAATGTAGAAATTGCATTATATTTATAGCCGAACGCCAAGCTCACTGAACCCCGATCAGGCCCACAAGCGCTAAAAATGGTGTCGATGCAATCTGCACGTTCGTAAAAAGCCAGCCCGGTCGCGACTAGGGGTTCAGTGCAGCGTCTTGTTGGGCCTTTAATGGCTCTCGATTCTGTAACTTCTTGCAGCCTCGGGAGTGATGAAAGAAAATGGGACTTTAGTATATCGGCGAGCGTCGCCCTTCGAAAGCTTCCTTTCTCGGACTATGGCCGAATCTGTAGAGAGATATTCAAATGATGACTCTGACTGCTTAATAATATCCATGCAGCGAGTTGTGCCTATGAGATCGTGCCACTTATCATAGCTTGTTTGTGTATAAGTCTCACAATATTTGCCATTGGAAATCTTCCATGTGCCCTGAATCGTCAAAGTTATGGCCGGCTTTTTGTAGTCGATGACCTGAAACCGATGTTCAGTAAATGTTCGATCGCGTTTGCGAACTGTGAACGACTGACTGAATTCAAGGTCATTAAAAATCCACGATCCGACAGCCATCTGTTCTTTATCGGACAAACGAGTGGAAATCGGGTGGAATGTTGAGCAAGCAGATAGGAATACTGAAAGGGAGACTACGAGGAAAAATTTCATAAAATGGCCCAACGCCAAGCTCAGCTGCCCCGATCAGGCCTACAACTCAGATGGCGAGTGGAATAGGGAAGGGACGTTCGTATGAAAAGCTAACCCCTAGCTTCTAGGGGTTAGCTGCAGCGCCTTGTTCGGCTGGTTTTGTATAAAAATCTAAGGTGTAAGAAAAATATGAGAAATCTTTGATGTAGTAATCGATGCTCAAAATTCTTTTTTCCGTATAAACGTCCAGAATCTGCATCCTATTATGATAGGAAACCTTTTTAATATCTTTCCAATGATATAAAATATCAGATTGTCCTCTAATAATTCTGAGTCCTTCCGGATTTAAAATTATTGATGCAAACTGAAATGGAATCAGCCTCGATCCGACGACTGATAGATATCCAAAGAATATACAGAATCCTACCCAGAATAATCGGTTGGAAAGTTCAGTGGAATGAATGACTCCGAACCAGAAACTTGCAATAGATCCTGCAGCGAACATCAAAACGCCAAAGAAAATTGCCCAGCCTATCATCGGATGATAACGCGTTTCGATTTGCGGTGGGTCCTCGGTGGAATTCATTTTATATAGCCGAACGCCAAGCTCAGCTACCCCGATACAACGGACAACTCAGATGGCGGGTGAATGCAGGAAGGACGTTCGTATGAAAAGCTAACCCCTAGCTTCTAGGGGTTAGCTGCAGCGCCTTGTTCGGCTGTATCTTTTGCTTTAAAGAAGGTGAGCGAAAGAGGCCGGAAAAATGAATAAATCCACAGTCCTGGGTAATAAAAGCAACTGGCAAAAAAACTAAAAATCACGCTCGCTAATGGGCCGCCTACAACGCCTGTTAAAAGGGCCTGCCATCCGTGAACATAGACTTTATCACTCTTGAGAACATCTCCACCGAAAAATCCGATTATGCCGGAAATGAAAATTAATGGAATTATCCAAGAGCCCATTCCCACAAACAAAAGCGTGAAAAGAGAGCCAAAAGTAATTCGACGAACTTTTAAAAAATCTATCATAAAATTTGAATAGCCGAACGCAAAGCTCAGCTGCCCCGAACGGACGTCCAAGCTCTGGAAATGATGTGAATGGAAAAGCCGAACTGTCGTAAGAAACCGGCGCGTCGCGGCTAGGGGTTAGCTGCAGCGTCTTGTTAGCTCATTGCTTCGCATTTGGATACTTTGCAAAATACGCATTGGAATATCTTCTCTCAATAAGCAATTTGTTTACAGGGTCGCTATCCTTTATGTCGGATATGGAATGACTTATTTTGAGAAAGGGAGTGTTCCATGAACGTCTTGTGTGCTTGGGCCAAAGAAAAAACTCAATGTCTTCTTCGGTGGTTGGAGGTCCAAAAATATCTCTTAGGGTATCAGCGCAGGAATCATATTCAGGAATGATTTCTGTAAATGATCGGAATGGACTGGTTAAATGGACTGAAGAAACAGACTGACCTCTATGTGGAGATAAATACATACTTGAAAAGTTTACTGTGATGTATTGAAAGTTGAATCCGAGAAAAGCGATATTGGCATCATACCATTCCTTTCCCCGTAAAATATCACGCTTGAAATCCTCATACGTTGAAATCCATGCCAAAGTAGCATTCGGGCGATCAAAACGTATGCCTTCACTCCAAATAGCATCAGAGGGTATCGCCAGAAACGATTCGACTTTTGGTTGAGTTGCAATTGCATGCTCGCGTTCTTCGATAACTTCGAGCATGCCATCAAAGAACATTAGGCCGCCTTTTGAGTCGATCTGACGACGATAATACCACTTCCAGAAGGCGTGACGAATTCTTGAGAGCATAATTATATAAGCTAACGCCAAGCTCAGCTGCCCCGATACGGCGGACAACTCAGAAGGCAGGTGAATGCAGGAAGGACGTTCGTATGAAAAGCTAACCCCTAGCTTCTAGGGGTTAGCTGCAGCGCCTTGTTAGGCCTATAATATGCTATCATTTGATCGTCTTTGGTCTGATGATCCTTCTCGAATTATTGATTCCAGACTTCTCTTCAAGTGCTTTAACTTTCTTGGACAGATCGGAATATGCACTTTGGATGACTTGTATTCTTTTCAGCAGTGCTTCGTTTTCGGCTTCGAGATGTTCTATTCTTTGAATTATTGTCGAATCCGATGAAACATCTTTTTTAGATTCTTGAGGTGCATTTGTCAGCGTAGGATTGACAGGAAGTGGTCCGCTGGAACCGAGTGCTTCGAGAACGCGCGCTTCCTCTGCTTTATTGGCTCTTGAGCAAGGCAGATTGATAAAGTTAGAATACAACAAGCGACTTGAATTATGGATTTCATGATTTAATGGCCGAACGCCAAGCTCAGCTGCCCCGATCAGGCCTGCAACTCAGATGGCGGGTGGAAAAGGGAAGGGACGTTCGTATGAAAAGCTAACCCCTAGCTTCTAGGGGTTAGCTGCAGCGCCTTGTTCGGCCTAGTAGCCATCGTGCATCGCAAAATAACATGCTTGATTCAGGAGCTTTGATAAAGCTTCGTGATTGAAATCGGGAATTCGATCTTCCAGAATTTTTATTGTTTTATCCACTTTCCAATTTTCTTGGCGATGTTGAATCGCTATATCAAATGCTACCTTTTCCGCAGATTTAAAATCAGTGATCCATGAATCAATCACGTCGGAGGTGAGCTCTGGAAACAACTGAGTGAGTCGCTGATGTCTATGAATGGCTCGATCAGGGCCGAATTCGCAGAATACCAAAAATGCGCGGCTTTTAAGATTATTCATTATGGCCGAACGCCAAGCTCAGCTGCCCCGATCAGGCCTACAACTCAGATGGCAGGTAGAAATGGGAAGGAGCGGTCGTATGTAAAGCTAACCCCTAGCTTCTAGGGGTTAGCTGCAGCGTCTTGTTCGGCTGCATTTGTCTTTCTTTATTCTTTGTTCTCAATTGGAGTTAGTAAAATGCGTGCTTGGCGAAGGAACTCTTCTATGATTTCAAAGGGAACATCTTCAGTTGTGAAACTTGTAAATTGCATTTCATCTGTTGAATCAGAATAAAATGCTTCGAAAAGTTGATTCTCTTTTGAATCAAACAACTCAAGAAACATTCCATCTCGTTGGATATCGCTGCCGCGGAGCATTCTATAGACGCGGCCTTTATGTTCGATGGGATTCACGATTTGTATTTTAATAGCCGAACGCCAAGCTCAGCTGCCCCGATATGACGCACAACTCAGATGGCGGGTGAATGCAGGAAGAACGTTCGTATGAAAAGCTAACCCCTAGCTTCTAGGGGTTAGCTGCAGCGTCTTGTTCGACACTGTATCTCATCATGGCGGATTGGGGGCCGGAAATAATCTGAAATCCTTTCTTTGGAACTGCTGGATCAAAGATAGCTTCATACTCTCCGTCCGGTGTCCACGAGCCAAAAGAGAGTTTGCCGTCTTTCCACTCTAAATGCGAACCATCAACAGATACCCAGCAACTCTCGATATCGACTCGCTCATGCTGAATGAGACGTTTTCCTTTAAGAATTACAAAATTAAGTTGAGTCTCCCAACCACATCCGCATCTACCTCGATCTGAGGGAGTGCCTCGTGACCAACCTGACATTGTGAATACAAGATAACGATAGCCATCACGTTTAAGATCCGCATGGATCACGGAATATTCATCGCCGCCCCGACAGTAATCAAAAATGCCTTCTGCATAGCCGTCGCGATCAGGAAGCCAAAGCGGACCTAACTGGGTGTCGGTTATATGGGCTTGGGCGCACCATGCGATCGAAGTGATGGCGATACAAAAAAGCGCAGGTTTAAAATGCATTTTAATTTTGTCGAACGCCAAGCTCAGCTACCCCGATCGGGCGCACAACTCAGATGGTGTGTGGATGGAAAGGAAAGACGGTCGTAATCGCTGACGCGTCGCGGCTAGGGGTTAGCTGCAGCGTCTTGTTGGGCCTTATTCTATCTCGAGGATCGATTTTGCCTGCAAAAGGAGATCATCATCAAGCTGTCTTCCGAAATTAGTGATGAACTTCGTAAAAAAATCTTTCACGTCCTCGTCGTCCTTGATCCATCGAACTTGAGAATTCTCGATCAGAGCTTCTGCTATTCGCCGGCATTGCGCGTCGCTGAATTCTCTATATCTTCCGAGTTCAGCTATTGCTAAATGTGTAGTGGCAAAATTTCCACTCGTAAAAAGCGTTTCAGCTTGGAGGCTACGTTCTAGGTCTATTGTTGTGGATGCGTCTGGAAATTTTGCTGCGATAAATTGTGAAATGCGTTTCCAGAGATATAACTGCCCTGACTTTTTTCTGTTCCATTCAGATTTGAGATACGAATGAGGTTGCCCTGGTGAAAGGTCGCTTTCGTAGTCTCCGTCATCGGTGATCAAATGTAATTCTGCTTGTTGAGGAAGTTGAGCGAGCAGTGACTCCCAAGCAAGGCGATCTCCAATATCTTCGCTCTTTCCGGGAGGAGTGTGACACAGTGCACGTCTATGAGCCTTTAGAAATATCTCTTCAAAGTCGGAGTCAATGTGTGTGGACAAGTCAAACAGTTCTTTAATCATCTTGTCCGCCAAAGTATCCTCAGACGAAAGCTGCTCTTTTATTCTTTTAACGACTTCAGCTCTCTCTTTCTCTAGTAGAGCAACGGTTTCTTTAAGTTTTCCGTAATTTTCATCTTCTCGAACTAGCAGGGGTGCCTTCCCTAGAAGATTGTGATTAGAAAAATCCTCAATTAATTTCTTTATACCTTTCTCTCGATTCTTCCAAAACTCTCGCCTTGTCTGGTTAGGTAGCCAGAGCGTCGCATTTTTTGTTCTTAAAAGGACGGCAAGCTTTTCGAGCTCTGCAAGTGCGTCCTGAGAGGTTTCGAAAAACGTGACAAAAATATTAGCGTCGATGTAGAGGTGCATTTTTAATTGGCCCAACGCCAAGCTCAGCTGCCCCGATACGACGGGCAACTCAGATGGCGGGTGAATGCAGGAAGGACGTTCGTATGAAAGCTAACCCCTAGCTTCTAGGGGTTAGCTGCAGCGCCTTGTTGGGCCTCACGGTTTTAATGAGTTTAGAACGTTGAAGTAAAGATTGCCTCTGTCTCGAATAGTAAACTCCAAGGGCCTCGAAGATATCTTTCCTGATGGAGCAATGAAATCGACACTGAGAATGTAATCTCCAGGTTTGCTCTCAATGAGCTCGTAGGTATCGAAAAAGGTAACCGGCGAGATGGCCGGGGGAAGCTGAAAGGTTTTGGAGGGATCTAGTTTACCATATTCCTCTATTGCTGATTTTATTCTGAGAGTCCGTTCTTTCTCAGAGAACGGCACCAAAACAGATAAATAAATTCCTTCAGTGAAACCTTTGTATCCGCCCCTTCCTCTTTCCTGCAGAATAAATGGAACAGGCTTATTCGTGTCTTTGGAAAAGACATGAATAAATATATTCTGGATCCTCGGAGAGTCTTTGTCGCTATTTGAAGCGTTCGCAAACAAATCGAGATTATTGAAATTGACGCTGGAATCCGTGAGTCCGATATCGAAATCAAACGGCTGCAAAGTCGAACTGGTTTGCTCTGTTCGCTCCTTAGAATTCTGGATGGACTGCTTGATTTCGATGGTTGCAGCATCAATGGCACTGACGCTCAAAACTGCGATAAAAGCATGGAAAAGCAATTGCATGAATTTATATGGCCCAACGCCAAGCTCTGCTGCCCCGATCAGGCCTACAACTCAGATGGCGGGTGGAAAAGGGAAGGGACGTTCGTATGAAAAGCTAACCCCTAGCTTCTAGGGGTTAGCTGCAGCGTC
>JGI24033J26618_1000042_pt1 | contig 17638 bp, 8 predicted proteins | sample KBSMisM7withPhiX_FD_26618 | JGI IMG/M metagenome (IMG submission 26618)
GCATTTATTCGGACACCGCCGGCGCCGACGATGCCCTCTACGACGCGCTCGCCCCGCTGCTGCGCACGCGCGTCGGCCGCCTGCTCAATGACAAGATGCCGACCGGCGTGGCCGTAAGTCCCGCGATGAATCACGGCGGACCGTTTCCCTCGACGGGACATCCCGGCTTCACCGCCGTGGGCATTCCCGCGTCGCTGCGGCGCTTCGCCGCGCTGCATTGCTACGACAACGTCCGCCCCGCCCGCCTGCCCGCCGCACTTCGCGACCTCAAATAATCGACCGTGAATAAATCTATCCCACTCCTGGCGTTGACTCTCCTCCTCGCCCCATCGCTCCAGGCCGCCGCGCCCGCCCTCTATCTCGATCCCAGCCTGCCGCTCGACAAACGCGTGGCGGACCTCATCTCGCAGCTCACGCTCGAGCAAAAGGCCGCGCTCCTGAATCATAAAGGCTCCACCGTCACCGTGGGCGACCGCCCCATCCGCGCGGACCAGTGGAATCAGTGCCTCAACGGCGTGCAGTGGAACCGGCCCACCACGCTGTTTCCCGCCTGCATCGCAATGGCGGCGACGTGGAACCCCGACCTCGTCCAACACGAGATCGCCAACGCCCTGTCCGACGAAGCCCGCGCCATCTACAACGGCTGGCACTTCGACCCCAAGGCCCCCGGCGAACACAAGGGCCTCATCTACCGCGACCCCGTGATCAACATCGAGCGCAACCCCTACTGGGGCCGCAACCACGAGGCATTCGGGGAAGATCCATTCCTCACCGGCCGCATGGCCGTCGCCTACGTGAAGGGCCTCCAGGGCGATGATCCCCACTACCTCAAACTCGCCGCGACATTGAAGCATTATGCGGTGAACAACGTGGAAACGGACCGCCAGAAGCTGAACGCCAAGGTCTCCGAACGCATGCTCCGCGAATACTGGCTGCCGCACTGGCGCGACGCCGTCGTCGAGGGCAAAGCCTGTTCGCTCATGGCCAGCTACAACGCCATCAACGGCATCCCCGACAACATCAACCACTGGCTCCTGACCGACCTCCTCAAAAACGAGTGGAAGCATGACGGCTTCGTCGTCTCCGACCTCGGCGGCGTGAGGAGCATGGTCGATGGCCACGAGCATGGGAAAATGACCTACGTCGATGCCGTCGCGCAGTCGGTCATGGCCGGCTGCGATTTCTCCGACAAGGAATTTGAGCAATACATCCCCGCCGCCGTGCGCGACGGAAAGCTCACCGAAGCGCGCCTCGACGACGCCCTCGCCCGCGTCCTCCGCGTCCGCTTCCGCCTTGGCGAATTCGATGCCTTCGACGCCGTCCCCTACAGCAACATTCCCCTTTCGGTCGTGGGCAGCGACGCTCACCGCGCCATCGCGCTCAAGGCCGCCCGGCAGTCCATCGTGCTCCTGCAGAATCGCGACCACCTTCTCCCGCTCGACAAAACCAAGCTCAAGCGCATCGCCGTTTTCGGCCCCCTCGCCGATCAAATCGTGACCAATAACTACAACGGCAAACCGGCACCTGTGATCACCGCGCTCCAAGGCATCAAAGACCGCGCCGCCCCCGGCACCGAGATTCTCTACCGCGTCGGCGCCATTCTCGGCAGCAAGCCCGACGAGTGGCACAAGGCACCGGCCGAGGCCAAGCTGGACCCGCCCGCGGAGCTGGCGAAGGTCGCCGACCTCGCCAGGCAGGCTGACGTCGCCGTGGTTTTCGTCGGCACGAACGCGACCATCGAGCAGGAGGCCCGCGACCGCAAATCTCTCGGCCTTCCCGGCACGCAGGAGGAACTTGTCGAGGCTGCCCTCGCCGCCAATCCCCGCACCATCGTCGTCGAAATGAGCGCCGGCCCGCTCACCGTTCCCTGGATCAAGGAACACGTCCCCGCCGTGCTCCAGGCCTGGTGGCCCGGCGAGGAAGGCGGCCACGCCATCGCCGACGTTCTCTTCGGCGACATCAATCCCGCCGGCCGCCTGCCTCACACCGTTTACGCCTCCGAGGCGCAGGTGCCCCCGCTCGACGAATACGACGTCACGAAAGGCTTCACGTATATGTATCTGAAAGGCGCGCCACTCTACGCCTTCGGGCACGGCCTCAGCTACACGACGTTCGCCTACGACAACCTCCGCCTGAGCGCGAAACAGATCGCCACGAACGGCACGGTCACCATCCAGGTGGACGTCAAAAATATCGGCGGCCGCGCCGGCGATGAAGTCGTCCAGCTCTACGTCCACGAGGTGAAGCCCCTCGTGAAACGTCCCTCAAAGGAACTGCGCGGCTTCCAGCGCGTGGGCCTTGCGCCCGGCGAAAAGCGCACGGTCACCTTCACGCTGCCCGCCGACAAGCTCGCCTTCTGGGACGAAACCACGCATGCCTTCGTCGTGAACCCGGGCGCGTTCGATGTGCTCGTGGGCAGCTCCTCCGAAGACATTCGCGTCAAGGACCGGCTGACCGTGAAGCCATAATTCTCGTCCCTCCCGTTGTGAAAAACGTCCCTCGCACGGGTCTTGTCCTGCTCGGGCTTCTCGTCTGTCTCGGTCAAACCGCTTGGGCTTGGAAGAGCGCGACGCCGATTGCATCCGGCCCGGACTCGGAACTGCGATACGCCGGACACGCGGCTGAACTCGCCGTCTTTCCCTGCACGCCCCACAGCGTGCGCATTGTGATCGGCCCGGTGGAGGACGGTCATCCCGTAGCACCGGTGGATTCGCCGATGTTCGCCCCGCGCACCTGGCCGCCGGCGGAGGTCCGCTGGCGCTCACCGGGACCGTTGGAGGAAGCCCGCGTAGGCGGGTTCAAAATCCGGGTCCAAAGCCGGCCTCTCATCATCACGGTGCTTGATGAAAAGAATCGTGAGGTGCAGGTCCTGGACATCGATGCCGCAAGCGCCGGCTTCGCCTTCCGCACGGGCACGCAGCCAATTCTCGGCCTCGGCGAAGGTGGCCGGCAGTTCAACCGAAACGGAAGGAATTTTCCGTTCTTCAACGGCCAGCATACGCCGGACCGCGCGATCGCCGGCGCCCGGATCGACGTGCCCTATGTCATCGGGACCGGCGGCTGGGCGATCCTCGTCGTTTCCTCCGCGGGGGATTTCGATCTCACGACCGGGCAGGGAAAATTTCGACCCGTTTCCGACGCGCCCGCCACCCTCGATCTCATCGTCGCGGACGTTCGCGATCCGCGACCCTGGTTCGGCGAACTCGCGGAACTCACCGGCCCGGCCGTCCTGCCGCCGAAGTGGGCGCTCGGCTACATGCAATCGCACCGCACGCTGCAGGATTCCGCGCGGATGCTGGAGGAAGCCGACACCTTCCGGGAAAAAAAGCTGCCGTGCGACGCGATGATTTATCTCGGCACCGGCTTCTGCCCCGCAGGCTGGAACCAGGGGCATGACTCGCTGGAGTTCAACCCGAAGGTCTTCGATCGTCCTCCCGGCGAGGTGATCGCCGATTTTCATCGTCGGAACTTCCAATTCATCGCGCATGTGACTCCGCCGAGCGCACCGCTCAAGGACGCCAGCGGAAAAGTTCTCCGCCTGCCGTGGGATGGGGGCAGCCTTCACGGCACCTTTCAGGACGCTCCCAGTCAGAAAGTCGATCCCGCCCACATCGCGGCCTACTGGCAGCGGCATCGCGCGGCCTTTGCCGCCGGCATCGACGGCTGGTGGCCGGACGAGGGCGACGGGTTCGATGTCGCCTCCCGTTTCGCCCGCGCGCGCATGTATTACGACGGGCCGCTGGCGGATCGACCGGAGCGCCGCCCGTGGGACCTTCAGCGCAACGGCTACCTCGGCATCGCGCGCTACGGCGAGTGGATCTGGTCGGGCGATGTCGAGTCCCGCTGGAACGCTCTTGCAACCCAGGTGCCCGTCGGTATTAACCACTCACTCAGCGTGACTCCGTATTGGGGCACCGATACCGGAGGCTTCCATCCGACGCCGGAATTCACCGGCGAGCTGTTTGTGCGGTGGTTTCAGTTTTCCGCCTTCTGTCCCTCGTTCCGCTCGCACGGGCGCGAGTGGCAACTGCGCCTGCCGTGGGGCTGGAGCACCGAAAATCCCGGACCGCTGGAAGGCGCTCGCCCCCCTCCCGCCGGCGAGCTTCCGAACCCGCAGGTCGAATCGATTTGCCGTCAATATCTCGACCTGCGCTACAGTCTGCTGCCCTACACCTACACGCTTGCGCGGCAGGCCTACGACACCGGCCTCCCACTCATGCGCGCGCTCTGGATCCATTATCCCGACGACCCGAAGGCCGTCGCCCGCGGCGATGAATATCTCTGGGGTCGCGATCTCCTCGTCGCGCCGGTCGTCGAGCGCGGAGCGACAAGTCGCAGGATTTATTTGCCGGCCGGCATTTGGTATGACTGGTGGACCGGCGAGCGCCTCAAGGGAGGCCGCGAGATTACACGCCCCGTGGATCTCGCCACGCTGCCACTCTACGCCCGCGCCGGCGCAATCATTCCTCTCGATCCGGTCCGGCAATATGTGATGGAGCCCGTCACCGCACCGACGACGCTTCGCATTTATCCGGGCGGCGACGGAGAGTTTTCCCTCTACGAGGACCAAGGCGATACCAACGATTACCTCAAAGGGGCCTTCGCGATGATTCCCCTCCGCTGGAGCGAAAAGAGCCGCACTCTCACGATCGGAAATCGAAAGGGCTCATATCCCGGCATGCCGACACACCGCGTCTTCCGGATTGCCTGGATGAAGCCCGGTCGCGGCGAGAACTCCGCGTCCACCGACATCGCTTACAACGGAACCAAAATTACCATCTCCCCACCATGATCCGCCGCCTCCTCACCGCCACATTCCTGCTTGCCGCGCTGCCCGTGCGGGCCGGCGATTTTCCCGTAACGATTCACGTCGATGCCGCGAAGCCCATCGGCGAGATGAAGCCGATCTGGCGCTTCTTCGGCGCCGACGAGCCGAACTACGCCACGATGAAGGACGGCAAAAAACTCATCGCCGACATCGGCCGGCTGCGCCCCGGCGACACGTTCTTCCGCGCGCACAACCTGCTTTGCACCGGCGATGGCACGCCAGCGCTCAAGTGGGGCAGCACGAACGCCTACACCGAGGACGCGGCTGGCAATCCGGTTTACGACTGGAAGATCCTCGACGGCATCTTCGACACCTACATCCAGCGCGGCGTCCATCCCTACGCGCAGATCGGCTTCATGCCAAAGGCGCTCTCGATCCATCCCGAGCCCTACCAGCACCACTGGGAGCCCGGCCTTAGCTACGGCAAGATCGTCACCGGCTGGGCCTATCCGCCGAAGGACTACGACAAATGGCGCGAACTCGTCTATCAATGGGTCAAACACTGCATCGCGCGCTACGGCCGCGCCGAAGTCGAACGGTGGTATTGGGAAGTCTGGAACGAGCCCAATGGCGCCTACTGGAAGGCAACCCCCGAGGAATTCCAAAAACTCCACGACTACGCCATCGACGGCGTGCGCCGCGCCCTGCCCACCGCCCGCGTCGGCGGTCCCGATGTCGCCGGCGACGGCGGCAAGTTCATGGACGCGTTCCTCCATCACCTCGTCAGCGGCACGAATTACGCGACCGGAAAAATCGGCACGCCGACGGATTTCCTCGCCTTCCACGCGAAGGGCGGCCCGACCTTCATCGACGGCCACGTGCGCCTCGGCATCTCGAATCAGCTTCGCGGCATCGACTCCGGCTTCGCCAAAATCGCCGCGATTCCGGCGCTCAAGGACAAGCCCATCGTCATCGGTGAATCCGACCCCGACGGCTGCGCCGCCTGCCAGGGCCCGCAGCTCGGCTACCGCAACACGACGATGTATTCCAGCTACACCGCCGCCGTCTTCGCCCGCAAATACGAACTCGCCGACCGGCGCAAAGTGAACCTCGATGGCGCGCTCACGTGGGCCTTCGAGTTCGAAGGGCAGCCCTTCTTCGCCGGTTTCCGCGTGCTCGCCACCAACGGGATCACGCTCCCCGTCTTCAACGTCTTCCGCATGTTCAGCCAGATGGGCGGCCAGCGCGTGGCCGTGCAAAGCTCCGGCGCCATCCCGCTCGATGCCATGATGAAGGATGGCGTCCGCAACGCCCCCGACGTGAACGCCCTCGCCAGCCTCGAACCAGGCAAGCTCGCTATTCTCCTGTGGCATTATCACGACGACGATGTGCCCGGCCCCGCCGCCAACGTGACGCTCGATCTCTCGGGCCTGCCCGCCGCCGCCCGCGGCGCAAAGGTCAGCCAGTTCCTCATCGACGAGACCCACGGCAATGCCTTCACCGCCTGGAAACGAATGGGCTCGCCCGCGGCGCCAACTTCCGCGCAATACGCCGAACTCGAGGCCGCCAGCCAACTCGCCAGCACGCCGCCCCCGGAGCTCACGCCTGACAAGGACAAGCTTACCCTGAAACTCGCCCTGCCCCGGCAGGCCGTCTCGCTGCTCGTGCTGAAATGGTAGCCTCCGCTTGACGCCGCCGCGCGTGGCGCGCGACCTTCGCCGCAATGCAGGATCTCGGAAAAACGCTCGTCATCGCCGGCCTCGCGCTGGCGGCCGTTGGCGCGCTGCTCTGGCTCGGCCGGGGCTTCCGACTGCCGGGCGACATCTTCGTCGAGCGGGAAAATTTCCGCTTCGGGTTTCCCATCGCCACCTGCATCGTCCTCAGCATCGTGCTCACGATCCTGCTGAATCTCTTCCGTCGATGAGGCGGGTGCTGCTCCTCCCCATCGGCAGCTCCGGCGACGTCAATCCCTTCCTCTGGATCGGACGGCAACTCCACGCGCGCGGCCACGAAGTCACCGTCGTCGCGAATCCCGTCTTCGGTGAAACCATCCGCGCCCTCGGCCTGCGGCACCTCCCCTTCGGCGACGAGGCGGAATTCCACGCCCTGCTCGACCACCCCGACGTCTGGCATCCGCTCAAAGGCCCGCCACTCGTGCTGCGCTTCGCCGGCGACGTGACGCAGCGCTACTTCGACCTCATCGCGGCGGAAATGCGCCCCGATGATCCGCCGCTCGTCCTCGCGCCCGCCACCGCCTTCGGCGCCCGGCTCGCCCGCGAAAAATTCGGCTTCCCGCTCGTTTCCGTTCATCTCCAACCCTGCATTTTCCTCACGGTCGGCGACACTCCGTTGGTCGGCCGCGCCTTCCACTGGCTGCAAAAACTTCCACCGTGGGCGAAACGCGGCTTCTTCGCCTTCATCCGCGCCCGCATCGGCGCCGAGGTGAATCCCGGCGTGCGCCGGGCCTGCCGCGCGGTGGGAATCGCGCCTCCGAAAAATGCCTTCCGCGACTGGTGGCAATCGCCCGACGGCGGCGTGTGCCTGTGGCCGGAGTGGTTTGGCCCCCCGCAGCCCGAGTGGGGTCCGCGCGTCACAAACGTCGGTTTCCCGCTCTACGATCTCGCGGATCAAATCGCGCTCGCCCCCGCGCTGGAGGCTTTCCTCGCCGCGGGCCCGCCGCCCGTGCTCTTCACGCCCGGCACCGCCATGGCGCAGGGCTCCGCGTTTTTCGAGACCGCCCTCGCTGCCTGCCAACGCGCCAACATGCGCGCGATCTTCGCCACGAAATTCCCCGAAACGCTTCCCGAGCTGTCGCCGGAATTTTTTCACGTCGCCTATGCGCCGTTCAGCGCGCTCCTGCCGCGCTGCGCGGGCATCGTCCACCACGGCGGCATCGGCACCACCTCGCAGGCGCTCGCGGCGGGCGTCCCGCAAATCATCCGGCCCTTCTCGCACGACCAGCCCGACAACGCCGCCCGCGTGCGCCGTCTCGGCGTTGGCGAATGCCTCTGGCCGGATCAATTCACCGCCGAAAATCTCGCCGCCACGCTGTCCAACTTGCTCGCGGACGAAGCGCTCCAGCAGCGTTGCGCAACCCTTGCGGGCCGCCTCCGCGGGGATCGTCCCTCCGACCGATTGCTCGCCGCCCTCGCGCCGCACTTCAATGGTGCTGATTGATCACGGGCTTCCCGTCGATCAATTCCGTGGCCTCGCTCAGAAGAATGTGCGCGTCGAACCAGTCGAACCACCCCTCGTAATCAGCATCCAAGGCTACGAGCGGTGGAATGACCTTTGCGTCCACGATCCGGCGTTCCTGCAGAAGCAAGGAACGAGCTTCGGCCTTTCGATTCATCTGCCAGGCGGCCATGGCCTGAACGAGGCAGGCGGCGGCATCGCGGCATGCGGAGCTAAATGCCAAACGACCATTGCCCTATGGACCGACCACGACGCGGTAAAAGCGTTTCGCATTTCCCGCGTCTCCCGCCTGCGTGAAGTCGATATCCGCATCGGCGCCGGAGAATGGCGCGCCCACGTTGGTCCAACTTCCCGAGTTGAGGCTGTCCCGCGCCTGAAGCTGATACGTGTGTCCCGAATAACCATAAATGCGCACCTTTAGGTCCGAACCCTGCACGGCGAGCTGCTTGATCGCGATCGCGCTGCGGTCGAGCACGGCACCATTGTTTACGAAGCCCGCCGGCAGCGTGCCCTGCCACGTCATCACGTCGAGCGTGCCGTTGTTCGTGAGCGTGATCCCCGCAGGCAGCGTTGCATTGCCGACGAGGCGCAACGTGCCGTCGTTCACGATCGTGCCCGTGCCCGTGAAGTTGCCGGCAAATGTCGCCGTCGGACTGCCGCCGGCCTTGATGTGCAATTGCCCGCCGTTGAGATTGACCACCGCACCGGCACCGCCGGCCACCGATGTGACCTCTTGCGTGTTCCCGGCGGCGTCGAATTGACCTGCCGCGCCAACGGTGAGATCGGTGACGCCGGCCAGACTGCCCGTGCGCGTCTGCGTCGCGTAGCTGCCCACGGAATCCGGTCCAAGCGCGTGAAGCGCATCGAGCTCGCTCGCCGTGAAGGAGCGATTCCAGATGCGGACCTCGTCGTAGCTCGCATTCGCGACCGCGTCGGAGGAATACTCCGAGCGCCCGAGCCAGAAATTTGTGTCCGTGAAGCTTCCGAGTGTGTTGCTGGTATCGAACGTCCCCTTTGCGGCACCGAGGCTGCCTGCCGAAGCCGGCGCGGCATACCACGTCACGCGCGTCGCTCCCGCCGCGCCCGCGCCCGGCTCGATGACCATTGCGATGTGGTATTTCGTTCCGGTCGTGTAGGGGGCGACCGTGTTGTCCTTCGTCGTGGTCGTGCCGTCCTTCCATTCGACGCGATCCGTCGAGACGGTGGTCTGGCCCCAGGCCATGAACAAATTCTCCGCGCTCGATGCGCCCACATCGAAAATGCGCGCCCAGCTCTGAAATGCGACCTGCGTCGCCCAGAACTCGATGGTCACCGGCGTGCCGTCCTTCGGCAACAGGCCGCTGCCCAGCGAGACGTAATCCGAGGCGGTGCGGGAGCCGCCCGTGAGCGTGATGCTCGACGCGGACAGGGTCGTGTTGTTCGCGCCGACATCGGCGACCGTCGCATTCGACGAGCCGACGGAGTCGGTGAGATTGCCGTTGAAGCTCCACCGATGCGCGAGCACAGGAACCTGTTGCGACGCGATGGACAGCTTGCCGCCTTCCACGGTCACCGGACCGGACTGCGTGGCCGGCGAGACCAAGTTCATCGTGCCCGTGCCGCGTTTGATGAGCGTGCCCGCTCCGGAAATCGACGACGCGACGTTGAACGTGTCGCTGCGGTTGAAGCTCACCGTGCCTCCGCCCGCGAGCGTGATGGGAATCGCGCCAGCCACGCTGCCCGCCGCGCCTCCATTGCCGACCTGCAGCTCGCCTTGCACGACCTTGATCGCCCCGGTGAATGCCGCATCGCCCAGCAGCGTGAGCGTGCGCCCGCCGCGCTTGTTCAGAATACCGGAACCCGTGATCGTGCCGCCGAGCGTGAGGTCGCCTCCCGCCGCGTCGAAGAACCACGGCACGCCATCCTGCAATTCGAGCGGGAGGTCGATGCGTTGCGACACGCTCGAGGCGTTGCGAATGTCGCCCTCGAGACCGACTTTGTTTCCACCGAGCACGAAGGCTCCCGCGCCGGAGGAAAATTCGAGGCCGCAGAACACCGTGCTCGCAGCAAAATTGTTCGAGGGTGAGCCGCCCGCCGCCGTGCCGAAACGCAGCGCGTATTTCGCGGAGGGCGCGACATCCCAGTTTGCCGCAGTCATCCAGGTCGCCTGCGCACCGCCGCCGCTCCACGTCCGCCAGCCTGTCGGCGCAAGCAGTTGCCAATATACCGCGTAGCGCGTGTGATGAATGTCGTAGAAAGGCTTGAGTGTGGTCGCGGCACGGTCCGCGACACCCGGCGTTGTCGTGCTCGCCGTGAGCGTGAGTGGATCGGACCCTGCCTGCACCCACGACGAGGAATTCGTAACGTCGGGCGAGATCATCAGCGGAGCGGACACGCGTGTTACGTTCGCATAATCGAGCTGGTTCGCCGCCTGGTCGGACGCGGGCATTCCGCTCGTTCCGAGATCAGCCGCGAGCAGGATCGGCCCCAGGAAAAGCGAGACCTGCGTGGAATCATCCATCGAGCGGTCGAGACGCATGCCCATGGGGAGCGTGAGGCCGATCACGTCTCCATCGCTCCACGTGCGGCTGAGCTCCACATACGAGCTGGCGTTGGCCGTCACGTTCTGCGTCGAGCCATTCAGGGTGATCGTCGGCGCAGAGGCGATCCAACCGGGGATGCGCAGGCGAATCTTTGCCGCCGTGGGTTGCGAGCAATGGACCGTGAGCGTCGCCGAGCCGCTCTGCGGCATCGTGGTGTCGAGCTGGAGCGTCATTCCCATCTCGCTCCAGTTCAATGTGGAGGGAATGTAGAGATTGACCCAGAGCGCGCCGTCCTTATGAAAATAGACCGCCTGTCCATAGCGTGCGGGGTTTTCCATGCCTGTGCCCTGGCAGCACCATGACGAACCCACTGGCTGGCTATAGGTCTTGAAGTGCCCCGAAATCATCGGCACGAAATACGTGAACATGCCGGTGTCCGGCGCCATGGAAGCGAGGATGTGATTGTAGAGCGCATGCTCGTAGAAATCCGCGTATTCCGGCAGTGGATTGCGCGCGAAGAGTTCCTTCGAGAGCTTGAGCATGTTGTAGGTGTTGCATGTCTCGGCCGTGCCCACGGACAGCGCCGAACCGCCTCCGCCGGTTTCCTTGCCCGCGTTGCTGAAATGCTCGTAGTAGCTGTTGCCGCCCAGAACGAGCCAGTGCGAGCCGGTCACGATGTGCCAGAAGTTGTCGGCGGCGGTATAAAGCCTCGTCCGCTCGGAGTCCGTGGAATCCAGGAACGACGCGACGCGCGCAAAACCCACGACCTGCGGAACGTGCGTGTTCGCGTGCAAGCCGTTGAGCTGATCCTGGTTGTTGGAGAGCGGCGTGATGAACCAATCGCGATCGAAGATTTTTGCCAACGTGAGATGACGTTCCGGGTTGCTGTCGCCGCGCGCGCGGGAGAGCTGGTAAATGTCCGTGAGCACCTCGTTCATTCCGCCCCACTCGGGGCCGCCTACGTTTGTCTTGAGCATGGCGTCGATCTGCGTCGCCGTGAGGCGCCTCATCCGTCCGGCATGGTAGTCGGACATCGCAATGGCCATGTCCAACGCCTGCGTCACGCCCGCGTAACGGTAGGCATCCACGAGCCCCGCCATGATCTTGTGAATCGTGTAAAAAGGCACCGACGCATTCCCCGGCGTGGCCTCCAGCGTCTCGAAGAAGGAAATGGGAAATGCCGAAAGGTAGCCCGAGAGCGAGCGTCCGGCGGCGTCGGTCTTCGTCGCCAGCGCATCCTGACATTTCTTCAACTCCGTGACCACTGATTGGATCTTCGGCAGGAAACTCGCGTCTCCGGTCGAGGCATACATGATCGAAGCCGCGCTCAACCAATGTCCCGCCATATGCCCGCGGACGAAACCGCTCGTGGCGGCGTCCCAATTGCCGAGGCTCGACGCGCCCGCAGGCTGCGTGAGCCCGGCATTCGCGCGGAACGGATACAGCAATTGATCCACCGTGATTGTCGAGAGATAACCCGTGCGATCGAGATCCTGGTTCGACTTGAATCGGCTGGCGAGCAGCCGCACGCGATCGGGGGAAAACGGCTCTGCAGCCAGCGTTGGTGTGGCCGAGGGAGAGACGACCGGGGCCAGCTCGACCAGAAACACGCGGTCGCCGGAAAGAGTGTTCATCGCATTGTCAGTCGCGCCATTCGTACTGCCACTGTAGGCGGAGCCGCCGGCATACGGATTCCCGCCCGAGGCGGCGTCCCGAACGCCCAGTGTCTCGAAATAAAAGCTCGTCGAGCCGGAGGTCACGTCGAAGCCGTATTGCTTGTTCGGCTGCAACGTGATCGGGATGGAAAAGGCGAAACGCACCCACACGCCCGTGCCATTTGTGCTGCTCGTAGCCGTTGTCACGGGCGCGAGCGAATTCGATGTGCCCGTCTCGCTGCCCGTGGTCGTCACCGTCTCCGTCGCCAGTGCGAAGCTGCTCGTGCCCGCTGCCACTGGATTCGTTACGCGCACCGTAAAGCCCACGCCATTGGCCGTGAGCCAGGACGTGCTCGCCGTATTGCTGGTATAGCCGACGTGCCGCAGCCAGATCGCCTTCACCTGATAGCCACCCGCATTCGCGCCGGTGGTGAACGTTTGTCCCTGCTGCGGACGATCGCCCCCAACATAGGTGCTCGCGTCGTTGATGGAGCCGTCGCTCGAGCCATTGCCGCCCACGTTATCGCGATCACTCGCCGCGCCGGTCAGATTGGAAACGTCACTCGCACCGGGCGTCGGCGTCGTCGTTTGGTAGGAGAGCGTCGCTGCGGGAAGTGCAAACGGGGCTCCCACGCACAGTAACGTCAGTTGGAGGGCTCGCGATCGAAGGAATGACAATGGGGGAGGCACAAATCGAACAAAGTTCAGGGGATGAAGAACACAGCCCCTAAATCTTACGATGCGTCATTTCGAGGCATATCTCCGCCACCTTTCTCTTCGCCCGCGAAATGCTCGAACCGGGGTTTTAACGGCGAACGGATTTGCCTGGCAAACGACCAGTCACCGCGACAGGAAATCACTTGCTCGCAAATTTCTGGCGGAGTAGCCTGCGGGAAAAGCACTTAAGAAATTAAGGAGGCCGTTGAGGTCGTCGTGATTTCACGACGCTCTCTCTGCTTCTCCTCAATTCAACCCCCCAGAAAGCGAAGTTATTCGTCTCCTCCCGCAGTCGCGATGTCACGAAAGTGCCGCCCGCGTCTGTTGGCGGAAACACCCACCCCCCATACCATGAAAATAAGAGTTGTAACCACAGCCATCGCCCTGCTCTGCGGCGCAATGGCTTCCCCCGCGCGTGCTTACACGCACCCCTGCATTCCCCAGACCGCCGAGGACCTGGCTTTCATCAAGGCCAACCTCAATCAGGAACCCTGGAAGTCCGGCTACGCCCAGCTCACAAACTCCAGCACTGCCCAGCTCGGCTGGGTCATGGACGGTCCCTACGCGCAGGTCAGTCGGGCGGGGTCTTACGACGCCCACCTCGTCCCATGGCAGAATTCCATGGTCGCCGTGTATAACCTCGCGCGGATGTGGTATTTCACCGGCAACACCGCCTATGCGCAGAAGGCTCACGACATCCTCATCGCGTGGGCGACCACGCAGACGGAATTCAGTGGGGCCGAATGCGGCCTTGCCATAGGCGACCACGCCTATGCCTTCGGCGGCGGCGCGAGCATCCTGCGCGGCACCTGGCCCGGCTGGACGGCCGCCGACACGACCACGGTCCAAAACTATTTTCGGAATATCCTCTGGCCGAGTAGCCTGGCATCGACGAAAATCACCAGTCCCAACAACAAAGGCGACATTGATATGGAGGGCGCTATCGCCGTCGCCGTTTTCCTGGACGACACCGCGAAGTTCAACCAGGTCGTCAACATGTATCGCACCTTTCACGGCGCCGGCCTGACGGATACCTTGCCCACCGGCGAGCAGGGCGAGACGGGCCGCGACGGAGGCCACGCCTTCGGCACCGTCAACGCCCTGGCCTTCGTCGCCGAGGTCGCCTATAGACAAGGCGTCGACCTCTTTTCGGAGTTGGACAATCGGCTGTTGGCTGTCGGCGAATACTTCTCCCGCAACACCTACACCACCGATACTCCCTACATTCCTTTCGGCACCATTGATTGGCAGTGGTTGAACAATGCGGACGGACCCTACGCCGGCAATCGCGAGGGCTTTTACATCCTTCAAAACGCCTACAAATACCGCAAGGGCCTGCCCACTCCTTGGATCGACCGGAAACTCCAGGACCAGCCCCTTGATAATTTCAACTGGATGTTTGCCAAGACGGCCGATCACACGACCGCCACCGTATCGCCGGCCACCTACCCGGGGGTTTCTCTGGCCTCGAGCGGCTTGACCTTGACCACGCTTGGCGCGCAGACCACGGGCCGTAGCCTCTCTTATGCGAATGGCACGTGGACAATGACCGGCCTCGGAAACGGAGTCTGGTCCGATACGAGCGACGACTGCCAGTTTGCTTACACAACGATGACCGGCGACTGCGCCATGGTGGCCAGGGTCAACTCATTCACCTATTCCGGCAACAATAACGGCAAGGCGGGCCTGATGATCCGCGACAATCTTGTCAACACCGTATCGCAGCGCTCCTGGATCGGCGTCGTGCCTGCGGCCACTAATTTAATGGAAGCCCACGAGCGGGGCATGACTGAATTCGGCGGATATGCCACACATTCGGACGTGTGGTCCCCCGCACAGGCATTACCCTACTGGTTCAAGATCGAGCGCTATGGCCAGCAGGTTACCACCTACCTTTCGCCGGATGGCGCCAGTTGGTCGCCCATGAACTGCGCCTATTACGGCAGTTTGCCATCCACCATTTATGTCGGCTTCTTCCTCTCCAGCGGCACGGCGACGGCCCAGACGGCCACCTTTGACCACGTGGCATTCACCGGTGGAAGCGGCGGCCCTGTGACAACTCCGGCCGCCCCGCTAGGCGTGCTCGCCAGCGGCTCCGGCAAAGCCATTACCGTGCGCTGGCTGGAGTCCTTTGGCGCCACGTCCTATGACCTGCTCCGCTCGACCACCTCGGGCTCCGGCTACACCGCTCTCGCCAGCAGCCTCTCCGGCACGAGCTATGTGGACACGACGGCGGCCGCGGGCACGACCTACTACTATGTGGTCCGCGCGAAAAATTCCGTCGGCACCAGCGGCAATTCGCCACAGGGCTACAGCTCTCGAATGACCTCGATGGTCAATCTCGCCTTCGGTGGCACCGCATCGGCATCCACCTATACTCAGGCCTCAGAAGGCCCCGACATGGCCTTCGACGCCAACCCCGGCAACAAGTGGTTTGCTACGGCGGCGACGGGCTGGTTGCAATATGACTTCGGCGCCAACAACGCGCAGACTGTCAAGCGCTACACCATTAACAGCGCTGACGTGCCCGCGCGCGACCCGAAAGACTGGCAGTTCCAAGGCTCACAAGACGGCTCCGCTTGGACAACCCTTGATACACGGAGCGGCCAGTCCTTCCTCACTCAGATGGCGCAGAACACGTATAACATCGGCAACACCACCGCCTATCGATACTACCGGCTCAATGTCACGGCCAACAACGGCGCGACTCAAGTGGCAGTCGCCGATCTGGGCTTGTGGTCCGACATCGGACGCACCATCCCAGACGGCCGCTACAACATCTTCAGTCGCAAGAGCAACAAGACGATCGACTGCCAAAACGGCGGCACCACCAATGGTACACCGCTCCACCAGTGGCACTACCTCGGCGCCAGCAGCCAAAAGTGGGACTTCGCCAACCAGGGCAACGGCCAATACAAAATCACCGGCGTCGCCAGCGGCCGGGTGATGGATGTCAACGCCAGCAGTACCGCCGACGGCGCGCAAATCCAGCTCTGGGATTGGTTGAACGCCAATAACCAAAAATGGACCGTCACCATCGTCGACGACGGCAGCTTCAAGCTCACCGCCGTCCACAGCGGCAAGGTGGTCGACGTCACCAGCGGCTCGACTGCCGACGGCGCGCTCATCCATCAGTGGGGCTACTTGAATGCGGACAACCAGCAATGGTGGCTCCGCATCACGCCGTAACACCGCCCCAAAATCCGCCGCACTTCTCGACGAGGCGCGGCGGAATTCTGTGAGCTTGCCAGGAGCGCCGTGGTCATCCGCGGCGCTCCTTCATTTTTCTCGCGCAATGCCGTCTCGCGGCCCTTCGCACCAAAGAACTCGATGTTTTTACGAGTCGAAGCCAGTAATCGTGCGCCGGAGTAGGCATTCGTTCCGAAAGGATGTGTTGCCGACTCTTTTCTCCGTGGACAGGGCCGCCCTTCCGCGAGGGTCAAATCTCTCCACGAGCATTTCCTCTGAGAACCGCTTAAATGTAATCTCTGCGGAGAACAGTGACTCGAATTTGTCCCCATTCAGTCTCGGCAAATCAACGCCGTGGCCTCACGGAGGAGGATGCGCGCGTTCAGCCAGTCGAACCAGTATCCTTCCATGTCCTGGGAGAATTTGAGTGGCCGCCGAAAGCCCTCGTCCACCAGCTTGCGGGCATTCTCGAGATCCGCGCGTGCAGCCGCTTTTTGCCCCAGCTGCCATTCCGCCATGGCCTGGATCACACAGCTCATCGCCTGTCGGGATAGAATGCCGGGGTCCAGATTCGAGGCTCGATGGCACCATTGCAGCGCCTCGTTGAAACGTCCTTGACGATAGGCCATCAATGCGAGCGCCATGGCGCGCCAGGTAACAAGGCCATAGGGTATTGCTGCATTTTTCAAAGAAGCTTCTGCGACGTGCGCGAGCGGTCCCAGCGCCAGCAGCACATCCGGCCCGACAGCCTGGATGAGGCTGATCTTGATGATCTGCTCGGCAGCGACGGGGTTCCCCGACTTGGCGAAACGCGCGATCGCAAGCCGGCGGATCTTTTCGTAATCCGCAAGGTCGCCGATTTCGACGAGGGTGGGAGCCAGCATCAACAAGTCACGCGTGGCGTTATCCGTCTGGTCGTTTTCGTCGAAACGATTCACCTGAATGAGCGCGAGCAGGCGGGTTGCGGCCTTGTGCCAATCCCTGCGTTCGGCATTCCAATTCGCGAGGTCTCGAAAAACCTGAGTCGCTTCGAGTGAGGGCTGCGAGAGCTGGAAATTTTTGTCGCCAAGCAGTGCTTCCGCCTCGGCCGGCTTCCTTTGGCTCAGCAAAATCGCCGCACGCGCGACTTTCTCGCGTTCCTCGGCCATCAGGCGAAGCTGGGTTTGCTGTCGCTCGGCGCTCGACGCGCGAACGAACATCAAGGTGGAAACCGTAAGTCCGGCGACGAGGGCGAGCGCGGTCACGCCCAGCGCAGCAAAGGTCGCCTTGTTGCGCCGCACGAGCTTTCGCAGGCGGTAAATCCGGCTGGGCGGTCGCGCCTGCACGGGTTCATCCTGAAGGTAATGCTCGACGTCGAGTGCGAGACCCCGCGCGGTCTGGTAGCGACGCTCACGATCCTTCTCGAGCGCCTTCATCACGATCCAGTCGAGATCGCCGCGCAGCTTCGAGGCTTCGGCTCCCTGCGCCATCGCAGAGGGGCGCGGCGGCTCCACCTCGCACAGCGTGCGTCGCATTTCGTCCACGCCGAGGCGCAACAACTCCTTGTTGTCGAAAGGCGGCCGGCCGGCGAGCAGCTCGTAGAGCACCACGCC
>JGI24033J26618_1000043_pt1 | contig 17483 bp, 15 predicted proteins | sample KBSMisM7withPhiX_FD_26618 | JGI IMG/M metagenome (IMG submission 26618)
AAACCGCGCCCGGGTGTGTCGAGCTGATGGGACGACACGCCAATGTCGATGAGCGCGCCGCCGACCGTCTCGATGCCGAGCGAGTCGAGCACTTCGGCCGCGTCGGCGTAGTTGGCCTGCCGCAGGGTGAGGCGATGGGCGAAGGGCGCGAGGCGTTCGCCGGCATGGGTAAGGGCGTCCGTATCGCGGTCGAGCCCGATCACCCGGGCGCCGGCCTGGAGCAGGCGCTCGGTGTGGCCCCCGCCGCCGAGGGTGCCATCGAGGAAAAGAATGCCAGGGGCGGGTCGCAAAAAAGTGACGACCTCCTCGGCGAGGACGGGAACGTGGTAGTCCATGCAGCCAGGTGCGGGCTCAGAATTTTCCAAGAGCAGGTCGAGCGGGTCTTCGAAGTCCAAGCAGTTCATAAGCGTTGCGTGGTTTGAGTTTGAGGACGGCGGCGCCGGTGGGCTGGCCATTCGGGTCTTTCGTGGCGGAAAATCCGCAGAAAAACTTGCGACCGGCTTTGCTCATCGGCTCAGTCCCCTCATGCGTCGAAATTTCCCATTTGCTTAGAGTCCCAGGGCCTCCAGCGCCTTCCGGGCTTCCTCGGAGAGCAGCTCCGGCTCCTTGTCGGCGACGATCGACCATTTCGCCGCGTTCCAAATTTCAAAACGACCCTTCACGCCGACGAAGACGACTTCGCCGGTGAGGTCCGTGCGCTTACAATATTCGTCCGGCAGGAGAATACGCCCCTGCTTGTCGGGCTCCACCTGCCGGGCGGAACTGTAAATGCGGCGCAGGGCTTCCTGGCGCGCGGCACCGGCGGGAATCAAATCGTTGAGCTTCGCCTCCTGGCTGGCCAGCTCCGCGGCCGGCATCACGCTCAGGTTATTCTTGGCGGGCAGCACGAAAAAGATGTCGCCGCCCTCGCTCAACCAGTCGGAGGGCACCGTGACGCGATTTTTGGCGTCCATCGTTCGATGGAACTCTCCTGCGTAAATCGTTCCGGTTGTTGATTCCCTCTGCATTCGGGTTTAGGGTTTACATACCACTGAGCACCACTTCGCCCCACTTTTCACCACATTGAGTTTCATCCGTCAAGAAAATCTCTTTGGGAGAACTGCCGGATAGTTCGGAAGCTGTGCGGAAAAATCCGCCCGTGGTTTGACGCAAATCGAACCGGCGCGTAGCGTCCCGCCAGTGAAATGCCGGAATAACGCAAGTTGGTGGCTTGTCCTTTTGGCGGTCGGGGGACTGGAAATGACGGGGTGCAACAAACCGGCGGCTCCGCCCGCGGCGCCGAAGCCGGTGGTCTTCGTCACTCCGGCGATCTCCAAAAATATCGTGGAATGGGACGAATACACGGGCCGGCTGGCGGCGATGGATAAGGTCGATGTCAATGCGCGGGTCAGCGGAATGCTGGAATCCGTGCATTTCAAGGACGGGCAATTCGTGAAGCAGGGCGATCTGCTGTTCGTGATCGATCCCCGGCCCTACGCGGCGAAATTCGAGCGGGCGGAGGCGGTTCTCAAGGAGGCCGATGCGAAGCTTAAACTGGCTCAGCTCAACGACAACCGCACCATCAAGCTCGCGGCCAACAAGGTGATCGCCCAGGAGGAGATCGATTCCCGGCGCAACGAACTCCTCCAGGCCCAGGCCGCCTATCTCGCCGCAAAGGCCGATTACGACCAGGCGAAGCTCAATCTCGACTTCACCCAAGTTACCGCGCCCATCGGCGGTCGCATCAGCCGCAAGCTGGTCACCGAGGGCAATCTCATCACTGGGGGCGATGCGGCGAATCCGACATTGCTCACGACCATTGTCTCGCTGGACCCCATCTACTGCTACTTCGAGGCCGACGAGGAGGCGTATCTCAAATACCAGCGCCTCGCCCGGGAAGGAAAGCGCCCCAGCTCGCGCACGACGGCGAATCCGGTCGAACTCGAACTCGCCGATGAGGACGCCTTCGTCCACAAGGGCAAGATGGACTTCGTCGAGAATGCCATCGACGAGCAGACCTCCACGATCCAGGGCCGGGCGATCTTTCCGAATCCCGGTCTGCAGCTCACGCCGGGTCTCTTTGCCCGCGTTCGTCTGCCGGGCAGCGGCCGATACGATGCCGTGCTCGTGCCCGATCTCAGTATCATCACGGATCAATCGAACAAGTTCGTCAATGTCGTGAGGCCGGACGGCACCATTGATTATCGCAAGGTTACGCTCGGGCCAATCGTCAACGGCCTGCGGGTGATCCGCGACGGACTCAAGGCCGGCGAAAACGTGGTCACCCGCGGCCTGCAACGCGTCCACGCGGGCGTCCAGGTGGATGCGAAGCCCGATGAAACCAAGGGCAACAGCTCGGTGCCGCCGCCAGGCGACAAAAAGGGCGCATGAACATTTCGCGCTTCTTCATCGAGCGGCCGATCTTCGCGGCGGTGCTGTCGATGGTCATCGTGATCGTCGGAGCGATCTCGTATCCGCAGTTGCCGATCGCGCAATACCCGAATGTCGTGCCGCCCACCATCGTCGTCACGGCCTCGTATCCGGGCGCGAATCCCGAGGTGATCGCCGACACGGTCGCGACGCCGATCGAGCAGGAAATCAATGGCGTGGAGAACATGCTCTACCTGTCTTCGCAGGCCACGGCCGACGGGCAGCTCAACATCACGATCACGTTCAAAATCGGGACGAATCTCGATACCGCGCAGGTGCTCGTGCAGAACCGCGTCGCCATTGCCGAGCCGCGTCTGCCCGAAGAGGTGCGCCGCATCGGCGTGAAGGTGGACAAGAGTTCGCCGGATCTCCTGCTCGTCGTGCATCTCATCTCGCCCGACAACCGCTACGACCAGCTTTACATCAGCAACTACGCGTTCCTCCAGGTGCGCGAGCAGCTGCGGCGCGTCGATGGCGTTGGCCAGATCAACGTGGTCGGCGGCCGTGAATACAGCATGCGCGTCTGGCTCGATGCCGAGAAGCTCAGCAGCCTCGACCTTACCGCCACCGACGTCGTCACCGCCCTGCAGGAACAAAACGTTCAGGTCGCGGCGGGCGTGATCGGACAGCAACCCGTGCCAAAAGGCAGCGCCTTCCAATACACCGTCACCACGCTCGGGCGGCTCACGGATCCCGAACAATTCAAGGACATCGTTGTGAAGACCGGCTCCGGCGGCCGCATCGTAAAGGTGCGCGACGTGGCCCGCGTCGAACTCGCCGCACTCGATTATTCCGTGAACAGCTACCTCGGGGGCAAACCCGCCGTCGCGATGATCGTCCAGCAGCGACCGGGATCGAACGCGCTCTCCACGGCGAGGGCCGTTCGCGCGAAGATTCAGGAACTCAGCGCCGATTTTCCGCCCGGGCTCGAGTATCGCATCATCTACGATCCCACGACGTTTATTCAGGAGTCGATCAACGCCGTCGTGCATACGGTTTTCGAGGCCGTGCTCCTCGTCGTGCTCGTCATCATGGTGTTCCTCCAGAGCTGGCGGGCGGCCATCATTCCGCTCGTGGCGATCCCCATTTCGCTCATCGGCACGTTTGCCGTGATGGCCGCGCTCGGCTTCTCGCTGAACAATCTCACGCTCTTCGGCCTCGTGCTCGCGATCGGCATTGTCGTGGACGACGCCATCGTCGTGGTCGAAAACATCGAACGGCACATCGAGGAGGGCATGAGTCCGAAGGACGCGGCGTTTCGCGCGATGGAGGAAGTCGGCGGCCCCGTCATTTCCGTCGCGCTCGTGCTCTCGGCGGTGTTCATCCCGACGGCGTTCGTCTCCGGCATCACCGGATTGTTCTACCAGCAATTCGCGCTCACCATTGCCGTCTCGACGATCATTTCCGCGTTCGTTTCGCTCACGCTCAGTCCCGCGCTCGGCGCGTTGCTTCTCCGCTCGAAGGAGGACAAATGCGACTGGTTCACGCGCGTCTGGAATTTTCTTTTCGGCTGGCTCTTTCACGGCTTCAACCGCGCCTTCGACTGGGCCTCGCACCGCTACTCACGCGCCGTGGGCCGCATCATCCGCAAGGCCGGGCTGGCCTTGATCGTTTACGCGTTGCTGCTCGGCTTCACGTATTACGCCTTCACGAAGGTTCCCATCGGCTTCATTCCGCCGGTGGATCAAGGCTATGGCATCGTCGCCATCCAGCTGCCCGACGGCGCCTCCCTCGAACGCACGGACGCCGTGGTCAAGGAAGTCACAAGGCTCGCGCTCGAAACGCCCGGCGTGCTCGACGCCGTGGCCTTCACCGGATTTTCCGGCGCCACCCGCGCCAACGCCTCGAACGCCGGCGCCGTTTTCACGCCCTTCAAGCCCTTCGACGAACGCGTAAAGGCCGGCCACCAGAGCGGCCTCGAAATCATGGCCGCGCTCCGCAAAAAATTCGCCGCGATTCCCGATGCCATCATCGTGGTGATCCCGCCGCCGCCCGTTCGCGGTCTCGGCACCGGCGGCGGCTTCAAGCTCTTCGTGCAGGATCGCTCCGGCGCCGGGCTCACCGCCCTGCAGCAGGTCACCGATAAATTTTCCGCGGCGCTGCGCCAGGCTCCCGGCCTCACCTCGGTGTTTTCACCGTTCCGGGTCGCGACGCCGCAGATCTACGCCGATATCGACCGCGAGAAGGCAAAAAAGCTCGGCGTTCCCCTCGAGGAAATCTTCGCCACGCTCCAGATTTTTCTCGGGTCGGAATTCGTGAATGAGCTGAACCTCTTCGGGCGCACCTATCGGGTGACGGCGCAGGGGGAGGCCCGATTCCGCGATAGTCCCGAGGACATCGCGCAGCTCAAGACACGCAGCACCCATGGCGCCATCGTCCCGCTGGGCTCGCTCGTGAAGATCGAGCAGAAAACCGGCCCGGACCGCGTCGTGCGTTACAACCTTTATCCTGCGGCCGACGTGAGCGGCGACTCGTTGCCCGGGTTCAGCTCCGGACAGGCCATCGACACCGTGAAGGACGTCGCGAAGAAGACCCTGCCCGCCGGCTTCGGCTTCGAATGGACCGACATCGCCTTCCAGCAAATCATCGCCGGCAACACCGCAGTCCTGATTTTCCCGCTTTGCGTGCTGTTCGTTTTCCTCACGCTCGCGGCGCAATACGAAAGCTGGTCGCTGCCGCTCGCCATCATTCTCATCGTCCCCATGTGCCTGCTTGCGGGCATCAGCGGCGTCTGGCTGCGCGGGATGGACAACAACATCCTCACGCAAATCGGATTCATCGTCCTTGTCGGCCTCGCATGTAAAAACGCGATCCTCATCGTCGAGTTCGCGAAGCAGATTCAGACCGCGCGAGGCGCATCCCGCTTCGATGCCGCCGTCGAGGCCTGCCACCTGCGTTTGCGACCGATTCTGATGACGTCGTTCGCCTTCGTGCTTGGCGTGCTCCCGCTCGTGCTGGCCTCGGGCGCCGGCGCGGAAATGCGCCAGGCGCTTGGAACAGCCGTCTTCTTCGGCATGCTCGGCGTCACGTTCTTTGGCCTGCTGCTCACGCCGGTTTTCTACGTCGTGATCATGGGATTTGCCGAACGGCGGGAGAAGAATTCCCCGTCGGCTAGTCGCGAAGTTGCCCCGCAAGCACCGTGAACGCTTCGTAAACAAGCGACCGGTGCTCGCAGAACACGACGTCGATCTCGCGTGCCGAACCCGTCACGCGATAAGCGAAAATCAAACGGTAAGGACCGACGCGGAGCCGGCAGTAGGCGTCGAGTTCGCCCTGCAATGATTTGATGTCGCCCTTTTCCGATTCCAGATCGCGCAAGGCCTTCCGCAGTCGCCGTCGCGGTTGGGGCGCGCGACCGCCGACATACTCGACGACTTGCGTCGCGAGATTAACCTTCATCCGTCTCGTCCAAGGCGGAGAGCGGGTGGAAGGTCGTTCGGCCGGCCTCGTAATCGCGAATCGCCGTCATGGCCTTCGGATTCCCGAGGACTTCGAGTGTTTCCATGATGGCCTCCATGCGCTCGGGAGAAAGGAGATAGCCCACGACCTTGTCGTGCCGCGTAATCGCGATCGGATGATCGGCGGATTCACGCACCACCGCCGGGAATTTTGCCTGCGCTTCGGTAATGGAATACGTAATTGCCATTGGAGACTATGTAGAACGTCTATCGAAAAGCGCAAGGCGAACCTTCTTTTCGGCGCAAGTGTTCTACACGTCCAGCGGCCGGTAAACGATGATGCCGATGTGGTCGCTCGAGCGGCGGAGATATTGCGAGATGCGGTCGTCGAGCATGACGCGACGGCCGTGCGAGCGGTTCGAGGTCGCGTGCATGAAGTGCATGCCGTCGGGGCGTTTAATCACCATGCCGACGTGCGACGTGTAGCCGGAGCGATCCGCCGAGACGATGGCGATGATGTCGCCGGTGCGCAGCGAACGCTCCGTGGCGGCGACCTTCGACTTCGGAATGTAATAGACCGGCAGCGCGGAGACGCGCGTTTGAATGGCGGCCATGCCCGGCAGGAGGCTGCGATTGTGGACGAGGTAGCGGTAGCTGCGCCAGGCGGAGGTCATTTCCGTGATGTGGCGCGAGATGCGCACGCCGCCGAGTTCGCGCGTCGGATTGACCGCGAGGCCGCGCCGCGTGTTGTCGGCGAAGACTTCCTCGAGAAAATGCATGCGCGAGAGATAACTGCCCGTGCAATGACCGCCGCGGTAGCGCTCGAGCTCGATGTAGCGCAAGAGATCCTGCGGCGTGGCGCCAACCGGCTTCGCCTTGATCATCCGGGCGAAGGCGAGCGAGACCTCGTAGAACGTCCAGCAATCCAGGCCATTGAGATTCACGCTCGGGGCCTCGATGTGATCGTCGATCTCGAGCGTGTAGTTCACGTAGGGCGTGCCGAGCAGGGCCTGGCCGACGCGCGCGGTGCGTTCGCCAATGGGAAGCGCCCGCCAGTTTTCCTCCTGGGCTTGCGCGACGAGGCGATTGAATTTCGCGGTGCCTTTGAAGGTGGTGCTGAGCGGCAATTGCGCTCCGAAGGCGGCGGGGAGACAAACCAGGAGGGCGGCAAGCAGGCGGAGCATGGCGCAGCATGCCGCACCTTCGTCGCGCGCGCAAATTCTTCGCTTTACTCTCGCATGGGGCGCGGGAAGTCTCGCCGCATGTCCGCTTCCTGGAAGTTCGTTCTCGTTCTCGCGATCTCGATCGCCCTGGGCGGATGCTGCTGCATGCAGTAGCGGCATTCACGCCCGCGAAGGGCAAAAAATTGCGCCTTGCGCGCCCATTGACACGCCGGGGAACCGCCGACATAGTGCGCGTCCGCTTTTCCGGGCGGAGACTCTTATGGATAATATTCGCAACATCGCCATCATCGCCCACGTCGATCATGGCAAGACTACGCTCGTGGACCAGCTGCTCAAGCAGGCTGGCACCTTCCGCGCCAATCAAAAGACCGACGAGCGCATGATGGACTCGATGGATCTCGAGCGCGAAAAAGGCATCACCATCCGCGCCAAGAACGCCGCCTTCCGCTGGCACGACTACCACATCAACGTCGTGGACACTCCCGGCCACGCCGACTTCGGCGGCGAGGTCGAGCGCATCATGAAGATGGTCGATGGCGTGCTCCTCATCGTCGATTCGCACGACGGCCCGCAGGCGCAGACGAAATTCGTGTTGAAAAAGGCGATGGAAAACGGCCTGAAGCCGATCGTCGTCATCAACAAGATCGACCGCGAGAACGCCCGTCCGCACAAGGTGCTCGACATGGTGTTCGAGCTCTTCCTCGAGCTCAACGCGACCGACGAGCAGCTCGACTTCCCGCACATCTACGCGAGCGCCAAGCAGGGCTTCGCGAAGAACGAGATCGACCAGGAGAGTTCCACGATGGAGCCGCTCTACGAGGCCATCGTGAAGCACATCCCGCCGCCACCGAAGGCCGACCAGGACTTTTTCCAGTTCCTCGTCTCGAACCTCGACTACAGCGACTACCTCGGTCGAATCGCCTACGGCCGCATTATCAGTGGCGAGGTGAAGGTCGGCCAGAGTATCGTCTGCGTGCATAAGGACGGTAAGAAGGAGCGGAAAAATGTGACCGCGCTTTTCAGTCACGAAGGCCTTGAGAAAGTGCAGATCGAAAGCGCCGGCGCGGGCGACATCGTCGGTATCACGGGCTTCGAGGACGTTTTCATTGGCGAGACGCTTGTCGATAACGAGGACCGCGAGGCGCTGCCTTTCGTCGATATCGATCCGCCCACCATCGCGATGAAGATTTGTGTGAACGACGGCCCGCTCGCCGGCCGCGAGGGCAAGCTGCTCACCGCTCGTCAGATCAAGGACCGCCTCATCCGTGAGACGCGCACGAACGTTTCGATCGTCGTTTCCGAGACCGACAACGCCGCGCAGTTCGACGTGAAGGCTCGCGGCGAAATGCAGATTGCCGTGCTCGTGGAGCAGATGCGCCGCGAGGGTTTCGAGATTCTCGTTTCCCGCCCCGAGGTCATTTTTCATCGCGACGAAGCCGGCAATTTGCTCGAGCCCATCGAGACGCTTTACGTGGACGTTCCGCCCGACAACCTCGGCGACATCCTGCAGTCGCTTGCGACCCGCAAGGCCGAGATCACGAGCATGGAGCACAATCCGCACAGCGTGCTCGTCGAGGCCCTCATTCCGACGCGCGGCCTGATCGGTTTCGAGACCGACCTCGTGAACGTCACGAAGGGCCACGGCATCGCTTCGCATTTGTTCAAGGAATACGGCCCGCACAAGGGCGACATCCCCAGCCGCAGCCGCGGCGTGCTCGTCTCGATGGAAGGCGGCACCAGCATGGCCTACGCCCTCGACACGATCCAGGAGCGCGGCCGTCTGTTCATCGGGCCGCAGGAGGAAATCTACGAGGGCATGATCGTGGGCGAAAACGCTCGCGTGGACGACATGCCCGTGAATCCCTGCAAGGCCAAGAAGCTCACGAACATGCGTTCACAGGGCGACGGCAAGGGCATTTCGCTCGCGCCTCCGCTCGTGATGAGCCTCGAACGTTCGCTCGAATACATCGCGCCGGACGAATATGTCGAGGCCACGCCGAAGTCGCTGCGCCTCCGCAAGAAGATCCTCGACGCGAACATGCGCAAGCGCGCCGCGAAGTAGGGCAGCTCTCAAATTCATCGCGAAGGCCACGGAGAATATCCGTGGCCTTCGTGCTTTCCGTCGTTAATTTTTTGGCCGTGGCGAAGAAAATTCCGGTTTCCCAATCCCAGCAGCCGCTTGCGGCGAATCCCTTTGCCGCGCTGGAGTTGAGCGGGCTGCCCGAAGGGCCCTCGGAATCCAAAATCCAAAACCCAAAATCCAAAATTTCGCCACCGGGCCGCGTCGTTCTTCGGCGCGAAAAGTCGCAGCGAGGCGGCAAGACGGTGGTCGTGGTGGGCGACTTCGCTGCGCATTGGTCTGCGGAGGAGATTGCGGAGCTCGCGAGGCTCGCGAAGCAATCCTGCGGCTGCGGAGGCACGGTCGCCGGCCGTGAGATCGAATTGCAGGGGGACGATCCCGCCCGGGTGCGGCGATTTTTCGAGGGCGAGGGCTTTCGCGTGGCGGGCGTTTGAGAAATTCCGTTGCGTCGCCAGTCGATTGAGCGATGAATGACTGGTGATTCGATGGTGTTTGTTCCTCCTGCTGGTTGCGGCCACGGCCTCGGCCACGACGTTGCAACCGATCACCGAGGACGAGCAAATCCAGCGCGCCCAGACGATTTTCCGCGGTCGTGCGGAGCAGGTCGATGCAGCGCGCGAGGCTACAAGTCACGGCAATCCCATCGTGACGACAGTGCGGTTTACGCCGCTAGCCGTTTACAAGGGCACGGCATCCGGCCCGGTGACGCTGCGTTTTCTTGGCGGCAAGGTTGGCGACGTGGAAATGAAGGTCGGAGGCATGCCGCAATTTCACGTCGGCGGGGAATACATCCTCTTCGTGTCGGCCGAAGGAAATCGCGTGTGCCCGGTGGTGGGATGGTCCGAGGGGAGTCTGAAGATTGATCGGCAGACGAATCCCGCGGGAGAAGTCAAAGCCTCGCCGGAGGTTGCCGGGGCGGCGGAAATCGGGGTGCAGCCTCGCAGTCGTCATGTCCTTCCCGCCGGCACATCGGCATCGCTGCCGGACTTCGAGCGCCGCTTGAAAGCGCGAATTTCCGAAATCGGCAAATAACCATGAGTAGAAACTTTCGGCGGTTAGGGCTGATGTTTGCCTTCGTGGGGGCGACGACCGCGGCCACCTGGGGGTATGCCTTGCTGGACTCGAAATGGAGCACCCGGCAGATCGTAATGTATCTTGGGCTCGGCTCTTCGAGTGGCGCATTGATCGACGGCGCCGCTTCGTGGGATGCCTCGGCGGAGGACGCACTGGCTACCTGGAATCAATACCTCGCCAACGTGCAGTTCACGGTTGTTCGGAACTCTTCCGTGACGCCCGCCGACGGCGACGATGTGAACAATGTCTTCTTTGATAACACGTTTTACGGCTCCGATTTCGATGATGCCGTGGCCATCACCACGGAGTGGACGCGAAACGGTGGCCGGACGCGGATCGAGGCGGACACGGTTTTCAATTCGAATCTCAGTTGGAATTCCTACCGGGGAAACCTTCGCACCGCATCCGGCGGCGGGACCCTTTATGACCTCCATCGCGTGGCCCTGCACGAGTTTGGCCACACGCTCGGGCTTGACCATCCCGACGACTACGGACAGGTCGTGCGGGCGATCATGAACAGCCACGTGTCGAATATCGATTCCCTGCAACCGGACGATATCCGCGGCGCTCAATCGCTCTACGGCGCGACAAACACCCAGACCTTGGCCTCCTTCACGCGTCCGCGCGCCGGCCAAGCCACGACCAGTGGCGCGCGCTATACGGTCCGGGGTCATGCGGATCCCGTGCAGGTCAACAAGGTCTTCCTCACCAACTCCCGCTTTGGCACGAGGCGTTTCTTCAAGGCGACGGGCGTGGATACCTGGAAACTCAGCCTTCCTCTCCAGCCGGGAAGAAATGTCGTGCGTCTCTATGTCTCCACCCCGACGGCGTCGCGGGTGAAGGTTGCCCAGCGGGTGATCGTCCGCTTCGGCAATTAGGCGGGAGCGGATTTCATTTCGTATTGAAGTCTCTGAAGGGAGCGCCCAGACTGCGGGCAGATGTTGTCAGAGTCGAGGCACCCTGGACTCCCGATCGCGAAAAAAGGCCCGCTCGGCCCCATCGAGGTGGACGCGATCGAGATGTTCATCAATTTTTTTCGCCTGTTGGGATTGCCGAAATCCATCGGCGAAATCTACGGCCTCCTATTCGTGTCGCCGCATCCGCTCACGATGGACGATTTGATGACGCGGCTGGACATCAGTCTGGGCGCGGCGAGTCAGGGCCTGAAGACATTGCGCGCTTTTGGCGCGGTGAAGGCGGTTTACAGCCCCGGCGAGCGGCGCGACCACTTCGTCGCTGATTTGGAGCTCAGCCGGTTCGCCTCGTCGTTCATCAAGGAACAGATTTTGCCGAAACTCGAGCAGGCCTCCGCGCGCGTCGAGCGCATGGAGGCCGAGTTGATCAACCTGCCCGACGGGGAGCGGCGCGAAACGCAAACCCGCATCAACGAGTTGAGCCGGTGGCTGACGCGCGGCCGCACGATGTTGCCGGTGGCGCTCAAACTCCTCGGATAGCCCTCCCCCTCAGAGCGAACCCCTTTTATGCCGATCCCTCGGCGCACAGTCGAATTTCTCCGGTCGCAGGCCCTGGCCCCTGACCAAGGGCGGCAGCATGCCTTGGTGATTTTGGATTTTGGATTTTGGATTTTGGATTGGGAATGACCGCGAACGAACATCGGGAATTCGGATATCTACGCGTCGCGACGGTGGCGCCGGAACTACGCGTGGGCGATCCCGCATTCAATGTGGCGCGTGTCGTGGAGTCGCTGGAGCGCCTCGCCGCGGACGGGTGCGCGGTGGCGGTTTTTCCCGAGCTGGGCCTCACTGGCTACACCTGCGGCGATCTATTTTTTCAGCGGACTTTGCTTGCCGCCGCGTCGGAGGCGTTGGCGGTCGTGGCCGAGGCGACGCGTGGCCGAGCGATGGTCGCGGTTGTCGGGCTGCCGCTGGAAATCGAGACGCGGCTCTTCAATTGCGCGGCGGTCGTGGCCGGCGGCGAGGTGCGGGGCATCGTGCCGAAGACCTTCCTGCCAACCTCGCAGGAATACTACGAGGAACGCTGGTTCTCCCGCGCCGGCGCGCTCGGCGGCGCCAGCGTTTTTCTGCACGGCGCGCACGTGCCGGTCGGGACCGACCTGCTCTTCGAATTGACGGATCGGCCGCACGCCTGCATCGGCGTGGAAATCTGCGAGGATCTTTGGGCCGTCGAGCCGCCCAGCGGACGCCTTGCGCTCGGGGGCGCGACCCTCATCGTCAATCCCTCGGCCAGCGACGAATTACTCGGGAAAGCCGCCTACCGTCGCGATCTCGTGCGGCAGCAGTCGGCCCGCTGTCTGGCCGCCTACGCCTACGCCGCCGCGGGGCCGGGAGAATCGAGCACCGACCTCGTTTTCTCGGGTCACAACCTGCTCGCGGAATGCGGTCTGATGCTCGCGGAGACGCGGCGCTTCGCTTTCGAGGGCGATTACGTCACGGCGGACTTCGACCTCGAGCGCGTGGCCCACGAGCGACTCTGCAACAGCAGTTTCTCGGCGGCGGGAGGGGGCGCGTTTCGCCGGATTCTTTTTCCGCTGGGCGAACCCGTCGGCGAACCAGGCGCATTGCGGCGTTCCGTCGCGCGGTTTCCGTTCGTGCCGGTGGATGCGAGCCAGCGATCGGAAAACTGCCGCGAGATTTTTGCGATTCAGGCGACCGGGCTGGCGCGACGGTTGCGGCACACCGGCTCGGCAAAGCTCGTGCTGGGCGTTTCCGGCGGGCTGGATTCCACGCTCGCCGCGCTCGTGGCGGTGCGGGCGTTGGAAAAGCTCGGCCGTCCCCCGGCGGATCTCCTGGCCGTTGTCATGCCCGGCCCCGGCAGCACCGGGCGCACGCAGGGCAACGCCACCGCGCTGGCCGAGGCCCTCGGCGCCGAGCTGCGGGTGATTCCCATTGGCCCCGCAGTCGCCCAACACCTGGCGGATATCGACCAGCCGGACGGGCTCCACGACGCGACCTACGAAAATGCCCATGCCCGCGAGCGGACGCAAATCCTGATGGATATCGCCAACCAGGCCGGCGGTATCGTCGTGGGCACGGGCGATCTCTCCGAGTCGGCGCTCGGCTGGTGCACCTTCAACGGCGACCACATGTCGATGTATCACGTGAACGCCGGGGTTCCAAAGACGCTCGTCCGGCATCTCGTGGAATGGTGCGCGGGCGAGGAATTCAGCGGCGCAACGAGCGCCCTCCTGCTCGACATCGCGGCCACGCCGATCACGCCGGAGTTATTGCCACTCGCGGCGGATGCCGCCCTCGTCCAGAAGACTGAGGAAACCGTCGGTCCCTACGAACTGCACGACTTTTTCCTGTTCCAAATGGTGCGCTGCGGGTTCCGGCCCGCGAAGATTCTCGCGCTGGCCGAGCTGGCATTCGAGGGCGCGTATCCGCGCGCGGAGTTGCTGCGCTGGCTGCGGGTCTTTCTCGCGCGATTCTTTGCGCACCAATTCAAGCGCTCGTCGATGCCCGACGGCCCCAAGGTGGGCACTGTCGCGCTCTCGCCCCGCGGCGACTGGCGCATGCCCAGCGACGCCAGCGCGGCGACATGGATGGCCGAGGCGGAGGCGCTGATTCCATGAAGAGAGATTGCCGGACTCTTCGCGACGACAGTGAGACTGCCGCCGTCTCAGGAGCCGCGGGCGCTGGCTCTTCCAGCTCCCGATGGAGCTTGTGGGTGGGCGGTGGTTCCGCTTAGGAATTTCTTTTATGCTTCGTCGTCTTTTTGCGTCTTCCAAGAAAACTGCCCTCGAGCCCCGTGCCGATCAGCAGCGCCCCAAACCGACGCTGGCGGAGCAGGTGAGCGAATTCACACTCTGCCGCGAAAGCAAAATCAATTCCTTGATTCAGCTGCGCGATCACGTTGAGGGGTTGGAAATTCCCGGTGATTACGTGGAATGCGGAGTTTACAAGGGGGGCACCGCCGCGGTGCTGGCCCAGAGAATGCGTGCGGATCGCCGCATCTGGCTCTACGACAGCTTCGAGGGCATGCCGCCGACCTCGGAGAAGGACGGGACCGAAGCTCCCAAGTGGGTTGGGGAGTGCGTAGGCACCGAGAACGACGTGCGGGAGATCCTGCGCCGCCTGCGCGTGGCTCCCGAACGGTATGTGCTGCGCAAGGGCTGGTTCTCCGACACGTTCCAGGGTGAACTGCCCGAGCAGATTGCGTTTTTGCACGTGGATGCGGACTGGTTTGACTCGGTCTCGCTCGTGCTCGAGACGTTTTACGACCGCGTCGCCGAAGGGGGAGTGATCGTAATGGACGACTTCGGTCACTGGGAGGGTTGTCGCGAGGCGTTTTACGACTTTTGCGCCAGGCGCGGCCTTCGCCCGCTGCTGGAGCGTTTCGAGAACGACCAGGCGTATTGGTTCAAAGGCAAACTTCACAATCGCGAGGGATGGCTCAAAGTCCGCTGACTGGAGCCGAGACCGCCCGGGTGGCGGAGACGATTCCGGTCGAACAGCTGCGTCGCGACTGGCGGCAAACCTTCGGCATCGACCTGGCCGGAGAGATGTCCGGGGTCGAGGAAATTCGCCGCTGTGAATGCGCGGAGTCTGGACTCTCTTTCTTCGAGCCGGCAGCCGCTTGCGGCACGGGGGCGCTCTACGAAGCCCTCGGCAGGTTCGAATGGTATTACATGAGCGACAAATGGGAGTATCGCGTCGCTCTAGATCATCTTTCTCGACCGGGCCGCTTACTGGAGGTTGGGTGCGGCAGCGGAGCTTTCCTCACCATCGCCGCCCAACAGGGATGGGACGCCACGGGACTTGAGATCAATCCCGCGTCCCTTGCAAAACCAGATCCGGGCACACGAATCCTTCCCCTGTCGGTGGAGGACTTCGCTCGCGAAAAACCCGCCTCGATGGACGCGACCTGTGCCTTTCAAGTGCTTGAGCACCTGCCAGATCCCCGGAAATTTCTTCGGGCCTGCGTGGATGCCACCCGCGTCGGTGGCACCCTTCTGTTCGGCACGCCCAACGCGGCGAGCTACTTGCGCTACCAATACACGTTGCTCGACATGCCGCCGCACCACATGTCGCAATGGAACGCGTCGGCTTATCGATTTCTCGAAAAAATTCTACCGATTCGTTTGCGCGCCATTATTTACGAACCGCTCGCGCCGTATCACGTCGCGAACTACCTAGACTCGACGGGATTGTATTTCCGCGCCCGCAACGACTGGCGGCAGGTGTTCTATTTTGGCTGGGGGCGTCGCGTTTTCGAGACGCTCCTCCAACGGGGATTGCGTCGTTTCTTCACCGGCCAGAGCATGCTGGCCGTGTTTGAACGCACCCATTGATTGTCATGTTTCGTCGAATGGCCGCTCTCTTTCAGTCGAAACGAATGCTCAACGTCGGTTGCGGGCGGACTTTTCATCCCGCGTGGGACAACTACGATCTCGCGCCGGCATCGCCGGAGGTCCACCCCATCGATCTCTCCCGGCCCCTTCCGTTCGAAGACGGCATTTACGACGTGGTTTACAGCTCGCATGTGCTTGAACACATTGACCGAAGCCGAGTTCCGGCGCTGCTTGGCGAGTTCTTTCGCGTGCTGAAACCGGGCGGCGTGGTCCGCGTCGTCGTCCCCGACCTCGAGAAGGTGACGCGGGAATACCTCCGACAGCTCGATATCGCAGCGACGGGGGACGCGGATGCCCTGGTGCGCCACGAATGGGTCACGCTGGAATTGGTTGACCAGCTCACGCGCTCGTTCTCCGGCGGCTTCATGGGGCGCACATGGGCCAGCCGCCCGCTTCCGTCGAGGGATTACATCGTCGAGCGCCTTGGCAACGAGGCCAAGGTTTGGCTCGACCGGTTCGACGAGGATTTTGCTGTCGGAAAGTATCAACCGATCGCGCCCGAGGCTATTTATCTGTCGCCGCCGGTGGAGGTGGATGCCGAGGTTGCCTTTCGACGCTCCGGCGAAAACCACCGCTGGATGTATGATCGCGTTTCCCTCGGCGTGTTGCTCTGCGCCGCCGGGTTCGAGCACCCGCGGGCATGCGCCGCCACGGAGTCCACCCTTCCGCATTTCGCGAAGTATTGTCTCGATACGGAACAGGATGGACGGGTTCGCAAGCCCGATTCCTTGTTCATGGAGGCGGTTCGTCCGGCTGCGATTCCGTGAGCTTACGAGTGGTTCACCTCGCGACTTTCGTGGATTCAGGAGGTGCCGCGGTCGCCATGCGCAACCTCCATCGCGCGCTGGCGGCCCAGGGCGTGGAGTCTCGCATCCTCGGCTGCATCGGGGAGTCTTCGCCCGCGGAAAATGTGGAGGTTATTCCGGAATGGAGGGCGTCCAACCTCGAGGCCATTGAGGAATCCTGCATCCATGCGAATCGCACCTCTCGCTCGAATACCCACTTTTCCCTCGACGTGCGCGGCGCTCGCGTGACGGAACATCCCGCCGTGCGCGACGCCGATGTTCTCCATCTCCACTGGACGGCCGGCTTTCTCAGCACCCGCAGCCTCCACGAGCTCGCTGATCTCGGGAAGCCGGTTTGCTGGACTCTGCACGACCTGCGCCCGGTCAGCGGAGGGTGTCATTTTCCGGCGGGCTGCGAAAACTACCGGGATGTCTGCGATCCCTGTCCGCAACTTGATCGCGATCCGCTTGCCTTCGCCCGCAACGGGCAGGCCGCGCAGGGCCGTGCCGTGGCCCGCCTGCGCCCGCGCTTCGTGGCGCCGAGCTGCTGGCTGGCTGAGGCCGCGCGTGCCAGCCGTGTGGCCGGAGGATTGGAGGTGGATCGCATTCCCTACGGCGTCGATGTGGAGCGGTTTGCCCCCGGAGATCGCGCGGCCGCGCGGCGGCGGCTCGGTATGCGGGCCGAGGCCCGTTATGTCATGCTTGGCGCCCATAGCTTTGCGGAACTTCGCAAGGGCATCGCTCAAGCGGACGAGATTCTCCGGCAACTCGCAGATGACCGTCGGGTGACGAGCGGCGAATGGCGTCTCGTTTGCGCCGGCGCGAAGCCGCCGGACGAGCTTGGCGGCTGGCCGGTGGATGCGCTGGGGCACCTCTCGCATGACGACATGGCAGCGCTCTATGTTGCCGCGGACGTGCTGCTGTTTACCTCGTTGGAGGATAACATGCCGAACATTTTGCTTGAAGCCATCGCCGCGGCCCTGCCGATCGTCGCGCTTGCCGCAGGGGGGACGCCGGACGTCGTCAAGGACGGCGTGAATGGCGCTCTGCTCCCGACCACCGAGCTTCCATCCGCGGCCCGCGCGATTCGGGAATTGCTCGAGAGTCCCGAGCTTGCCGGCCGCTATGGCGTCGAAGGGCGCCGGCTCGCGGAGAAGGAATTTTCCCTTGAGTTGCAGGCCGTCGCCTACGCCGGGCTCTACCGAAACCTCCTCGAAACTC
>JGI24033J26618_1000044_pt1 | contig 17482 bp, 12 predicted proteins | sample KBSMisM7withPhiX_FD_26618 | JGI IMG/M metagenome (IMG submission 26618)
GTTGAGAGTTGAGAGGCGGCGCCGCGGCGACGCTTTTGCTAATCCCGGGTAGGGCTGGCTCGCCGAGCCGGCCTCTACTTTCCCGTCAACGGGGGCAGTCCTTTCACGAGGACGCCGGGAAGAATCCCATTTTTGGCGAACCAGCCCTGCGGCACCTCGATGGCGTAGGCGATGGTGTCGAACTGGCTGTTCACGGGCGTTTCGTCCTTCGGCTTGAGATCGTGAATCTCGAGGATCATGCCGGAGGCATTCAAATACGCGACGGAAAGGGGGATGAGGGTATTCCGCATCCAGAAGGCAGCGTGTTGCGGCGCCTCGAGCACGAAGAGCATCGCGGTCCCATCCGCCATCGACTTCCGAAACATCATCCCGGTTTCGCGCTCCGGCTCGTCATCCGCCACTTCGGTGGTCAGCGTTTTCTCCCCGACGCCCAACGAGATCGTCGGCAGCTTCGGCTGCGGCTGAGTGGGTTCGGTCTGTGCCCGGCCCAGCCCGGTGATCAGAGCGAAAGAAAAGACGAGCGAAAGCCAAAGACGACGCATGGGCGGCACGGTAGCGAAGCTGGGCCGCGAAGGCGAGAGGGTTACGATCAAGAGACTAGGCGATGGATCCAGGCGAGCGTCGCATCCGGATTGCCGCCAGAGCGCTTCCTCCGAGGAGCAGAAGAGCCCAGACGGACGGCTCCGGCACGGTGGCGAGCACGCGCAGGTTTCCCGTGCCCGTGAGATATGTGGAGAGGGTTGCGGCACTGTAATCGCCCGGTGTCACCGACACGCCGTTGACCGTGAGGCTATTCACGGTCTCGAAGAGCGAGCTGTTGAAATTGAGGTCGATCTGGCTCATCCCCGCGCCATTGGAAATAAAGACGTTCGAGAGGTCGGAGATTGTAGCGTTGGAGTCGAGTCGGAGAACGGTGGTGACGGCATTCTCGGCGGCGACAAGCACATCGCCGAGGCCGAGCGTGCCGGTATTGGTCACTTCAAGCGTGCCGGAGAGCACCTGCGTGCCGCCGGTGTAGCATCCTGCAGTGTTATTGATCGCCGCGAGGGTCAGCGTGCCTGCGCCGGCTTTGATGAGGGCGTCGCCGACGTTGGTGGTGCCCGTGGAGGTGATCGGCGAGGAAATGGTGGTGGTATTGAGCACCGTAAGGCGTTTGGCGGCGGCACCGAAAAATCCGAATCCGCCGTTAAACTCCATGTTGCTACCATCAAGCGTGCCGCTTCCTCCGAAGCTCACGGCTGTTTGGATGGCGTTTACGCCCGTGAAGGCGCTTGAGGCCTGCAATTTGCCGGCATTAAAGAAGGTCGTGTTGGCTCCGAGCGCGGTGGAAGAACCAAGCATGATGGTTGGACCCACCGCACCTGTGCCGCGGTTGATCGAGATGCCGCCGGCATTGGATGAATTGTCACCATTCAATGCCACCGTGCCGTCGCCGGAGAAGGTTGTGCGCCCGGTTGTGGTGAGGGGAGCCGTGAGCGTGAGCTGGCTACCGGCGACAACCGAAGCGCTGGAGAAGGCGGCTGCCGACCCGGAAAATTGCACCGAGCCACCAGTGATCGCGAGCGAGCCCGCATTCACCGCGCCGGTAAAATCCAGAAGGCCACCCGTTCCGTCGAGCGAGCCCGAGCCGGAAAGAGTTCGCGTGGCTGCGATGGCGACGGCATTGACGGCCTTGAGCGAGCCCTGATTCAGAATAATGCCGTTGCCGGTCGCTCCGAGATTTCCATCGGTAGCAATGGCGAGCGTGCCGCCGTTGATCGTGACGTTTCCAGTGAAGATGTTTGCTCCGGTGAGAGCGAGCGCGCCGGCCCCGTTTTTTTGTAGCCCAGTGGTGCCATCGAGAACCGCCGAGATCGTGGCCGTATCGGCGGCGTTGGAGACGGTAATGGCGTTGCCTCCAGCGGCGCTCGAGAGAGTGAGGGGATTGGAAGCACCACCTGCAATCTCATAACCGGTCACGTCAAATCTTGTCCCCAAGGTTGTGACCGGGGTCCCAAGAGTAACGGTGCCACTACTGGTATCGAAGACTGCGGTCTTGACGGAATTCCAAGCTCCGCCACTCCAATCCGTGCCTCCGGTGGCGTTCCAGTTGCCGCTGCCGCCAATCCATGAGAGAGACGGTTGGTCGAGGGTGGCGTCGAAGGTGAGTTTTGGTTTACCTCCGGTAACGCTGGTGGTGGAGCCAGCCCAGGTTGATTCGCTGGTCGTGTCGGTTGGAGTGACGACTAGCCGAAGAGTCGCATTGGCGGTGTTCAACTGGCTTAGAAAATAGGTCTGCGCGTCGGAACTAAGGGAAAGGCTGTAGGTATCGACCGTGCCGGAGCCGGTATTGCCCGAGTTGGTCGAGAAGTTACCAGTGCCAAGCAGGAAGGGGGTCGTTCCCAACTGCGTTCCGAGCCCCTGTGGAGAGACTCCCGTTTGGTATTTGAGAGGGCTCGGAGGAGTTTTGCCGGCCGAGATTTCCGTCGTGGTATCGGTCACAAGATAGAAGGCGAGTCCGCCGGATGCCGTGGTAAAGCTAGAATTAGCTTCCGTGAGCGACAACGATAGATTCGAGACGGCGGTGACCGGAAAGGCGAGATTGAACGAGCTTGCGGTGAAATCCAACACTCCGAAGCTGGCAAACGAGGGGAGCCCCACGACGTTAAAGAAATTTGTGCCATTAGCGCCACTGCGAGGACCCGCCGTCTGCACTGTAGAGCTAACGGCGACGGAGGCACTTACGGTATCGGCGGTGGCGAGGCCGGGAAACAGGAGGGGGGATGTCGAGGCAACGAGAAGAAGATGGAAACGATTCATGGCAGCGACGGATTTAGAGGAAACCCAACAGCATTCGCCATGCCCGGGTAGCGGATTTATGCAACGGTTTTGCCACAGGGCGGTCCCTCTCGCGTTGAAAGTGGCTTCGCAACGGAGATTCCCCGTTTGCAATCGTAGCATCCTCGTGGCGTTTCGTTCAAAGCCAAGGTGATGCTCGTAAATGGATCGAGCGGCCTTCGAGTTTTGACTAATGGCTCAGTCGTTCCTTGCTTCTCGTTCGCAGAAAGGACATTCAGCGTGGATTCCGAGTTAGTTTGTGATGAGATCGGGGCAGCCTTCGACGTCCGTGAGAATCCAGGGGGTGGAGCGGACGCTCAGAAGACTGCCAGCGAAGGAGGGGTATTTGGTAAGCCAATCGGAGCTAGTGGAGGCGGAGCTAGAGTGCCACTGGAAATTTCCGAGCGAGCGATCGCCGCGGAACGCTTCAATGGTTGCCGCAGTAGGAGTGCCGAAACGGGCAGTAGCATTCGGACTGAGATAGAGGATGGCGTTGGAGGGGCCCTTTGGGACGTTCATGTAAGTGAGGCCACCGGTGAGGACTCGGTAATTGTCGCCGGTACCGCCGGGGACTTGAACCAGGACGGAGTAGTTGAACGAGATTCCATCGGTCCAACCGCCAGTGTTTGTGAATTTGCAGATAAGTTTGGTCCAATCCGCTTTGCCATTAGGAAGTTTGATTTTTTGAACCTCGAAGCTCTGAATCTGGACTGGGGAAGGGGGCTCTGGTGCTTGAGCGTGGAGCGAAAGCGGGGCAAAGAGTGCGAGAAGGCCGAAAAGGGCGGTGTATTTGCGGGTGTTCATCGATAGTAGGTTCTTAGGACGGTGGGTGTGATCTTGGGAGTGCCGGAGGTGATGCTTTCGGGTACGTAGCGAAGTTCGACTTCGGCGATTAGATTGACCTGGGCGACGGTTTTTCCCTTGAGGAGGGCTTCACCGCGGCAGTGGACGAAGAATTTCTGCGAATGGGTTGTGAGAGCGGGGAAGATGCGACCGACGAGGTCTTCGCGAGCGGGATCGGTGGTGCCGGTGTTCTTGAAATCGGGGTTGGCGAAGATGTCGGAAGGGGCGAGGTATGGGCGGTTGTTGCCGGAGACGAGCGCCGTGGCACCGGAAAGCAGCTGGTTGATCAACGGTTTTGAATCGGGGACGCTGGGAATGTCTTGCAGTAAGGCTTGGAGGGTGAGGCGCTGGCCGGAATTCACATTGATCTGGCCCATGACTTCACGTTGATCGTTGAGGTTGGCGTGGTGTGGCAAGATCCCGAGATCGATGTAGTCGAGAAGCTTCCAGTCGGCGTGATCAAGAGCGTCCTTGTCGGGAAACCGAGTTGAGTCGTTGAAGAGTGTGAGGGTTTGCCAAGGTTTGCCGGCATGGATGAAGCCGAGTTCGGCATAGGAGTGCATGGCGGGCTCATTGATGTTAGGGCTGGGAGTGGGGTTCACGTCCCGCGCGGCATCCTTGACCATGAAGTGATTGGCGAGGCCCTTATCGCTGCTATTCCACCACTTATCGGCTTCGCCAGTGAGACTTTGCAGGGGGTCTTTGCGGTCATTTTCGGCGGCTTTGTAATAGTCTGTAACGCCGCTGGAGGCTTTGACGGTGGTAGTGCCAGAGGTATTGTCGAGTCGCCACCCATCGGGCAGGAAGTTCAAGCGCGGGTCACCGTTGAAGTGCCAGTCTTTTTGTCCATAAGTGCCGCCCAATTTATATTGAGAGGTATTTGGGGTGAACGGGCTCGATGCCCAGTTACGAGGCAGGCTTGAGAGGGTGCTAAGGTCCTGGACAAGATAACGTGCTGAGTCGCCAGGGATTTTGTAGATGACTCGGAGAGTTTGGATGGTGGTGGTAAGATTGTTAAATTTAAGACCTTTAGTCGGCTGGTTGATTGTGAAATAGCCACTAGCAAGGTCGAAGCCGGCGGCGGCGGTGCGGGGAAAAATGAAATAGGAATGGGCCTTGCCGATTAAGGTGGGAGTATCGACGGCATCCACTGCGGGGGGAGCGAAAGAACCGGATTTTTGAGCAAGCCAGTTTGGCTGGAAGTAGCCGTTGCTGCCGCTGGTTGCCATGATGTTCGATCCGCGGGTTCCCTCAGCCGTGCCGCTGAGTGCGACTTGCATTTCGACGCGATAGGTATCGATCCCTCCTTTTCTCCAACTGGTATCGGCATCCCAAGGGTAAGCCATACCCACCCATCCGAGCACGCGGGAGGAGTTGATGAAGCCGGAGTTTCCAAAGTTAAAGATGAATCCCTGGCCGACATACGTGACATAGGGGTGACCGATGATGCCTTTTTTCGAGGAGTCGTAGCGGGCTTCGACGCCCATTACGGTTGGGGCCTGTGGCGGCGTGATTGGGAGGGTGTAGGTGACGCCTTGATTTCCGGTGGAGCCTCCGGTGCCGGGGTCGGGACCGGGGTCGCCATCTGTGGTGGGAACGATGTCTTCGTCGATGTAGTCGAGGAGATTGGCGACGAATTGGCGGGCTTGAGTGAGATCGCCATTAGTGCCGGAGAAAATCTTTTTGACGATCTCAAGGTTTCCTGGCCCCCAAGGGTTCTCTTTTTCCGCGCCATGCTTATCGTCTTCATTGAGCAACTGCTTGACGAGTTCGAAGCGTTTGTTGTTGGCGCCGGGGCCTTGTGTGAGCGGAAGGGCGGTTTGGTAATCGATTGCCTTAAAAGTCGGATTCTCAGGATCACTGTTCTCGTCGAGTTCCTGATAGGTGCCGCCATCGATGTAGGCCTTCAAACGAGTAAGGTTCAAACGCGGTTTCCCTTCTGGGGTGAGGATGGCCGTGGAGGATTGAAGGGTAAAGTCCCGGTCATTAGCCAGTGGGGACGGTGAGACAATCTGGTTGGCGGTTGCGACGGTTAGAAGAGCCTTTCGATTGGTATTTTTGGTGGCGTTTTGGTAGGGTTGAAGCAAAGTGGCTTCGGGTTCCGAGAAGACAGTTCCGGTGGCTTTGACCAATGGGATTTGGAGTAAATCCTCCGCTTGCTTGCGCGTGCCGATACCAGAGTGAACTTGCATGTCCTGTTTGCCTGCGGCTTCCTCCGTCCAGAAGGTATAGCGACCGATTTCGTCTTTTTTTGATTCATCAAAGAGCTGCTTCCAAGCGGTCGTTCGTTTGACGGGTGTTTGGACGTCTGCGGCGGTCACCTGTACATCCACGGTGCCGGAAGTATCGGTTTCTCCGGGCACTGCGGCCAAATCGATTTCATTAGCCGTGTCTGCATCCGGCTTATTGGCAACTTTCGGAACAAGTTTAAGGTATTCGGTGCTGGTGTCGGGGTTTTCGGTGGTAACCGCGTAGTGGAATTGTGAGTCGCTGGTGGCGTGTTTGAGGCGCCCCAAGGCCTCGGCCAAAGCGGCTTGGGCGGCGAGTTCGGCGCGATAACGATTCAAGTAGCTGCGTGCTGTCTGTCGTTCGACCGTCATGCTTTGCATGAACGCGACGACGATGATAGTGAGAACCGTGATCACCAGCATCGTCGAGATGAGTGCCGAGCCAGATCGGGATCGGAAGTGGCGGTGTCGAATCATGGCGTGGGTGAAGGAGAGGGCGTGGCTTTGACCTGTGCGGCACCGGCGAGATAGATGCGGGTGGTGAATTTGCGGTCGTTCTGCAGGCGGGTGATAGATCTGGAGTTCTCCCAATCTCCCTGTTTGCCAGCGAAGCGTTTGGCGACATCGTTGTTAATGGCGGTGACCGTGATCTCCAACATGTCAGGCAGAGGTGTGTCGGCCGACTTATTAAAAGGGGCGGGAGTGGGAGACGGATTCTTGTCCGTTGCCGGAGGGATTTCGTAGGCGGCGACCGTAAAGCTGGTCACATTCTTGGCGAGGACTTCGCAATTTTTGCTGGTAACCGCGGTATCGGGCGTGACTCCGCTTAGAATGTCGTCACCGGTCTGAATCGCGGCGAAGGTTTCGTCGCTGCCGCGGAAATAGCGGTAGAGGTTGTAAGAATCTGCGCCCTTTCCGGTAAGCGAGGTTTTGTCGTAGCCGAGGAAATAGCCGACAGTGCAGAGATCGCTGTTATTATACTGGGTGCTCTTTCCCGTCCCCTGCGCCTCAATCGGTAACGCAGTCAGGAAAAAGAGGCTGCCGTCCATTTTGGAGACCTTGACCGGGGTATCCGGTTTTTTGTCATCCTGCGTATAAAAGTAGGACAGGTGGGAACTGGGGTAGATCGCGGTGAGGTCGCTGGCGATCAGATTGATTGCGGCCCGGGCCTCACGGTAGCTGTCCACGCGATTTTCATTCGCCTTCCACAACTTCGTGGCCCCATTCACCATCGCAAGCAGCAGGACGAGAAGCACTGCGAGGATCGACATCGAGACAAGGAGTTCCAACAGTGTGAACCCGCCTCGAATCGCCAGTTTTCGACCGGCAGTGTGTTTGCGCAAAAGCATGAGTCGATGCGCGTTCATTTCTGCCGGAGAATCGAGCTGAAGGGGTAGCTGGTATTCTTCGATTTAACGGTGACTACGACCTTGGAAAGGCCGTAGTCAGGCGTCGTGATGGGCGAGATCGAGATTTCGACCCGATAAATGGCGAAGGGGTCGTCAGCTTGGGAGAGCGCCTTTCCGTCGGAATCAAAACCCACCGGAGCAATCGGATCGCCTTTGCTAAGATCGACGACCACCGCCGGGCGGTCTGTTCCAGAGTATTCTTCCGTCAATTTGATCGAGCGCTTAGATGAGCCAGGATTGGCTTCCAACTGATCGAAAATTGAGCGTGCAATGAAAGCGGCCTGGGTTTCTTGTTGACTGCTTGCGGCGGCATCCACCGCGACGGGGAAGAGACCAAGGATGCCGACAAGGGCAAAGGCGATGATGCCGAGAGCGAGGACGATCTCGATGAGCGAAAACCCTGCGCGGCTGGCGCGGAACGTGGACGTTGGAAGCTGCACAGGCACTTACAGGGTGGTAACCTCTAACGAGGCACGGCCGGTATAGCGGCGAAAGGAGATGATCTCATAGCCGCCCGCCTTCTCCTTGTTGGAACTAATAATGGCTTCCGTGCCGCCTGCGCCGCGCACGCCTTCACTGACAATAAGCATCAGTTGTGGAGAGGTCGGAGCCGGAAATGAAACTGCCCCATAACCATTGAACGCCAGGATGTTGAGATTTTCGCCGCTTTCCAGCTTTGGCTGCTGTGGCATCTTGGCGGGATCAAACACGGCAGTGTCTGGCAGGTTTGCTGAAAGGATATCGACGCTTTTCCCTTCGATATTGTGAAGGAGAACTCCCTTTGGAAGTTTGATCCACTTGGTAAGTTGCTCGTAACCGGTTTTGCCAGTTGTCGGATCAACATCGCGTAGGACCATGATTTCGTCCTGCTCGGGAAAGATTCGACGATGAAACACCACGTAAACAGAGCGGCCGCTTTCCAGGGCGGCGACGCGGGCTTGCTCCATCGTGTTCATCAGGATGTTGACGGCGCCGTTGCGGCCGGCGGTGCTTTGAAAATTTCCGACCGCCGGCGCAAGCAGGGCGAGCATGATTGTGATGATGGCCATGACGGCGATCAGCTCGATCAGGGTGAAGCCTCTGTTCGGGCGTGGGTGAACGGATTTTGGATTTTGCGCTGAAATCACGGGTTCTCCCCATGCCGTCGGGTGGGCGGCTCCGCAAAAGGCAAAATGTGACAAGATCGTCATTTGCAGCGGTTTGGAGCGCGATGTTTGCGGGATGTGGCGCTCCCCCCGGGCGGTCTTTGCGGCAATACGGAAGGCGGGCATGGCAATGGAATACGGCGACATCTTGGTGGGCCTGCATCGAATCGACGACGGCTTGGCCCGAACGGTTCGTTGAACTTGGAGCGCAGCTTCCGTGCCATTTGGCGTGATTTGGCGGCGATCAAAGTTCCGGCACCGATGGCTGGAAAGTTTGGGCGGCGATCGGTAGGGTGTCCGCCTATGCAAGAGTCTCTTCCCTTTGATCCCGCGACGCACCGCCTTGAATCCGACAGCATGGGGGAGATTCCGGTGCCGCACGATCGCTACTACGGCGCACAGACGGCGCGGTCGCTCATTCATTTCGACATTGGCAATGACGTGAAGCCGCCGGAGTTGATCCGCGCGCTCGGCGTGCTCAAGAAGGCTTGCGCGCTGGCGAATCGGGATCTCGGAAAGCTGCCGGTGGAGAAGTGCGACCTCATTGCGGCGGCGGCCGATGAGGTGATCGCGGGCAAGCTCGACGACCATTTCCCGCTGCGCATCTGGCAGACGGGCAGTGGCACGCAGAGCAACATGAATGCGAACGAGGTGATCTCGAACCGCGCGATCGAGATGGCCGGGGGCGAGATGGGCTCGAAGAAGCCGATTCATCCGAACGACCACGTAAACATGTCGCAGTCGTCGAACGATACGTTCCCGACGGCGATGGGCATCGCGGCGGCGGTGGAGGTCGTCCATTCGTTGCTGCCGGCGGTGCGGGTCTTGCGCGATACGCTCGATGCGAAGGCGAAGGAGTTCGTGGACATCGTGAAGATCGGGCGGACGCATTTGCAGGATGCGACCCCGCTCACGCTCGGGCAGGAATTTTCCGGCTACGTGCAGCTCCTCGATGACGATTTGCGGCGGGTGGAGAGCACGCTGCCGGGGCTTTACGCGCTGGCGGTGGGCGGCACGGCGGTGGGCACGGGGTTGAATTCGCATCCGGAGTTTGGTCCCCGAGCGGCGGCGCACATCGCGGAGATCACGGGGCTGCCGTTCACGTCCGCGCCGAACAAGTTCGCGGCGTTGTCGTCGCACAACGAGTTTGTCTTTGCGAGTGGCGCGCTGAAGTCGCTGGCGTGTTCGCTGATGAAAATGGCGAACGACGTGCGCTGGCTGGCCTCGGGGCCGCGGTGCGGGCTGGGCGAGTTGACGATTCCCGAGAACGAGCCGGGTTCATCGATCATGCCGGGCAAGGTGAACCCGACGCAGTGCGAGGCGATCACGATGATCGCGGTGGAGGTGATGGGGAACGACAACACGATCGGCATCGCGTGCTCGCAGGGGAACTTCGAGCTGAATGTGTTCAAGCCGGTAATCGTGTTTAATTTTCTGAACTCGGTGCGACTGCTGGCCGACGGCTGCCGGTCGTTCGACGAGCATTGCGCGCGCGGCATCGAGCCGAACCGTGAGCGGATCGCGCATTACGTGAGCGATTCGTTGATGCTCGTGACCGCGCTAAACCCGCACATCGGCTACGACAAGGCCGCGCAGATCGCGAAGAAGGCGCACAAGGACCGCTCCAGCCTGAAGGAATCGGCGGTGGCGCTTGGCCATCTCACGCCGGAGCAGTTCGACGCGTGGGTCGATCCCGTCGCGATGACGCACGCGTGAGCGGAATCGAGAGTTGAGAGGGAAATGCCGGCGCTGATGGCGCTGGCGCGCCCGGCTGGATTGCCGTCGCTGCGCGAAGGCTCTGCGAATGGGCTGGCGCTGGAGGGTGGTGCGCTAAAGCGCGGGGCAGTCAAACGGGGTTCTCATCCCGCTATGCGCATGGCGCGCCCGGCTGGATTCGAACCAGCGACCATCGGATTAGAAATCCGGTGCTCTATCCCCTGAGCTACGGGCGCTTTTTGGCGGCGCGTTCGGCGGCAACCTGCCACAGGCCGCGGCCGGATGCGAGCCGGATCAGCGGAAGGCGGCGGGCTGGCCCGTGGNTTCCAGCACCGAGAGCCAGAGGTCGCCGGTAGGATCGACCTCGCGACGCGCCGAGGTGGCCACGGGGATGGGCACGTGGACGTAGCTGCTGTGCCAACGGGCGACGATGAGACCGGTCTTCCCGGCCATACCCGCATGCACGGCGGCCTGGCCGAGGCGCATGCAGTAAATGCGGTCCTGCGGCGAGGCGGGAACGCTGCGGATCATGTAGCTCGGGTCGATGTATTTGAGCGTGAGCTCGGTCTTGCACTGGCGGAAATAATCCGTGATGCGGTCGCGGAGGAACGGCCCAATGTCGCTGAGGCGCTTGTTGCCGGAGGCGTCGGTGGCATCGCTGGCGTCGAGGTGTTCCTGGCCCGCGCCCTCGGCGGCGACGACGACGGCATGGCCGCGATTCACGACGCGTTGCCGGAGCGATTCGAGGAAGCCTTTGTCACCCTCGAGTGCGAAGGGCACCTCGGGGATGAGCACGTAATTGGCCTCGCCGCTGGCAATGGCGGCCGAGCAGGCGATGAAGCCCGAGTGGCGTCCCATGAGCTTCACGAGGCCGATGCCGTTCCGCGCGCTGCGGGCCTCGGTATGGGCGGCGCGGATCGGCTCCACGGCAGCGGCGCAGGCCGTGTCGTAGCCGAAGCTCTTGTCCATGTAGATCATGTCGTTGTCGATCGTCTTGGGCACGCCGACCACCGCGAGCGCATAGCCGCGGGCGCGGGCTTCCTCCTCGATGGCGTTGCCGCCGCGCTGCGTGCCATCGCCACCGATGACGAAAAGAATGTTCACGCCAAGTTCCTGCAGCCGGTCCACCATGCGAACGGGGTTTTGCGGGCCGCGGGAGGAGCCGAGCATCGTGCCGCCGAAACGATGGATGCTGCTCACGAAGCCGGGCGTCATGTTGAACACGTGATGCCCGTATTCCGGGATGAGACCTTCGAAGCCGAAGGGGATGCCGAGGATGCGCGCCACGCCGTAGCGATGGTGCGCCTGGAGCACGATGGCGCGGATGACGTCGTTGAAGCCGGGGCACAGTCCACCGCAGGTGACGACGGCGCAGACGGTTTCCTCGGGTTTGAAAAAAAGACGCTTGCGAGGACCGGCGACCTCGAAGCATGGCAGCTCCGAGCCGGCGGTGGTGAGTGCCTGGACGCTCTGGAGAGTGTGGTCCACGACGACGCGCTGGTCATCCGAATAAAAGGCGTGGTCGTTGCCGAGCTCGTGGAAATGCCGCTTGAGCGGAGATTCGATCGTGCGCGGGCCCAGCGAACGGATGGCGAGGTCGGGCGGGGTAAGCGGATTCATGAAGCAATAGAAAGTCGAGCAGGCGTCATACCATCGTTGTCAAAATTCCGCGAACCTTCCGGGGTGACGTTCTTGCGCGGGCGCAAGGGTGGCGTTTAGATTGTCCGTCTATGCCTGACTCCCGCCTCGTGATCGCCGGCCGCGCCTTTGGTTCGCGGCTCCTTCTCGGCACGGGCAAATTTTCTTCCAACGAGGCGATGCGCGACGCGTTGGCGGCCAGCGGCACGGAGATCGTGACCGTGGCCCTGCGGCGGGCCGATCTCTCGGGAAAGGGCGATGCCTTCGCGAACATTCTCGATTTCATCGATCCACAGAAATACCTGCTCCTGCCGAATACGAGCGGTGCGATGAATGCCGCAGAGGCCGTCCGACTTGCGCGCCTCGCCGCCGCCGCCGGACTGCCGATGTGGGTGAAGCTCGAGATTCACCCCGATCCCCATTATCTCCTGCCCGATCCGATCGAGACCTTCCTCGCCGCCGAGCAGCTTGTGAAGGAGGGTTTCACCGTGTTGCCCTACATCAATGCCGATCCCGTCCTCGCCAAGCGCCTGCAGGATGTCGGCGTCGCCACCGTCATGCCGCTCGGCGCGCCCATCGGCAGCAATCGAGGCATCGAGACGCGCGCGCAGATCGAGATCATCATCAAACAGGCGACCGTGCCCGTCATCGTCGATGCCGGCATCGGCGCGCCGAGTCACGCCGCCGAGGCGCTTGAAATGGGGGCCGACGCCGTGCTTGTGAATACGGCCATCGCCGCGGCGACCGATCCCGTGCGGATGGCGCGGGCCTTCAAACTGGCCGTCGAAAGCGCGGGCGAAGCCGTGGCGGCGGGGCTGCCGTCGCGCGGGGAATTTGCCGAGGCCACCAGCCCGATTGCGGCCTTTTTGAGCGGGAACTGAGCACGATGGCCGACGAGCAGACTCCAATGATGCGGCAATACCTCGCGGTGCGCCGCGACCTGCCGCCGAATACGCTGCTCTTTTTCCGGCTTGGCGATTTCTACGAACTCTTCGGCGACGACGCGAAGGACGCCAGCGCCATCCTCAACGTCGCGCTCACCAAGCGCGGTGCGATGCCGATGTGCGGCGTGCCGTATCACGCCGCGAAGGGCTACATCGAGAAACTCATCGCCGCCGGCCGGCGCGTGGCGGTTTGCGATCAGGTCGGTGAGGTGACGGCCGGCAAGCTCGTGCGCCGCGAGGTCTCGCAAATCCTCAGCGCCGGCACGCTCGACGACTTCGGCCTCGATGCCCGCACGCACAATTACCTCGCGGCGGTTTGCGAAAAGCGCGGCCGCATCGGCCTAGCCTTTGCCGACCTCAGCACCGGCGTCTTCCGCGTGACCGAGCTCGAAGGTCTCCCGCAGCTTCTTGACGAACTCGCCCGCGTTTCGCCCGCCGAAGTGCTCGTGGCCGAGGAGCAGGGCGAACTGCTCACGACGATTCCCGACGCCACCGCCGTCGAGGGCTACATCTTCGAGTGCGAGCCGGCGGAGCACCTCCTGCGCGAGCACTTCCGCGTCCAATCGCTCGACGGCTTTGGCTGCGGCAACTGGCCGCTCGCCATCGGCGCGGCGGGCGCGTTGCTGCATTACCTCACGCGCCAGATGCGGCGCAACGCCTCGCATCTGCGCGGACTTCAGCCCTACCGCCTCAGCGAATTCGTCGTGCTCGACGCCGCGACGCAGAATCACCTCGAGCTGGTCCAATCTCGCGGCGGCCGAGAAATGACGCTCCTTGGCGCGCTCGATCGCACCGTCACGCCAATGGGCGCCCGCACGCTGCGGCACTGGATTTTGCATCCACTCCGCGCGGTCGAGGCCATCGGCGCGCGGCAATCCGCCATCGAGCGATGCGTCGCGCAATCCGCCGACCTGGCTGCGCTGCGCGAGACGCTCGGCGGTATTCGCGACATGGAACGCGCCGCCGCCCGGCTGCACGGACAATCCGGCAATGCCCGCGACCTTGCCGCGCTGGCGGATTCGTTCGAGCGCGTGCCCGGCGTGGCCGCGCATCTGTGGGCGCTCGGCGCGAGCGAACTCCTTGCCGATCTCGCCGCGCAGCTCGACCCGCTCGAGGATCTCTGCGCCACGCTGCGCGCCGCCATCGTGGACGAACCGCCCGCGTTGCTGCGCGACGGCGGCATCATTCGCCCGGGTTACGACGCCGCACTCGACGAGCTCCGCGCCGCCTCGCGTGAGGGCAAGGACTGGATCGCCGACCTGCAGGAACGCGAGATCGAGCGCAGCGGCATCAAGTCGCTCAAGGTCCGCTACAACTCCGTTTTCGGCTACTTCATCGAGATCACGAAGTCGAATCTCGGCAGCGTGCCCGCCGACTACCATCGCAAGCAAACGACCGCGAATGGTGAGCGCTACATCACGCCCGAGCTCAAGGAAATCGAGGGGAAAATTCTCGGGGCGGACGAACGCTCGAAGGCCATCGAGCAGCAGATTTTTCAGGCTCTGCGGGCGCTCGTGCTCGAGGCCCTGCCGCGCATCCAGCAAACGGCCACCGCCCTTGGCGCCATCGACGCGCTCGGTGGTTTGGCGGAAACCGCGCGTCAGTTCGGCTACTGCCGGCCGCTCGTCGATGCCTCGGGCGTCATCGAAATCACGGATGGTCGCCACCCCGTGCTCGATCAGCGCGCCGGCGCCGAGCGGTTCGTGCCGAACGACACCGCCCTCGACCGCGGCGCGAAAAAATTTGCGATTCTCACCGGGCCGAACATGGCCGGCAAATCCACCTACATCCGCCAGGTCGCCCTGCTCGTGCTCCTCGCGCAGACCGGCAGTTTTCTTCCGGCGAAGAGCGCGCGCATTGGCGTGACCGACCGCATTTTCACGCGTGTCGGCGCCAGCGACGACCTTGCGCGCGGCCAATCGACCTTCATGGTCGAGATGAACGAGACGGCGAACATCATTCACAACGCGACGGCCGACAGCGTGGTGATCCTCGACGAAATCGGCCGCGGCACCTCGACGTTCGACGGCCTCAGCATTGCTTGGAGCGTGGCCGAGCACCTGCACGACCAGGTCGGTTGTCGCACGCTTTTCGCAACGCACTACCACGAACTCACCGACCTCGAACGCACCCGGGACGGCGTCACAAATCTCAGCGTCGCCGTGCGCGAGTGGAACGACGAAGTCATCTTCCTGCGCAAGATCGTCGCCGGCCGGGCCGACCAGAGCTACGGCATCCAGGTTGCGCGCCTCGCGGGCTTGCCCGACAGCCTGATCGCCCGCGCGAAGCAAATCCTCGCGAACCTCGAAGCCTCCGAGCTCAACGCCGAGGGCAAGCCGACGCTCGCCGTGAGCAGCGGCCGCACGCGTCGTCGCGACATGGCCGCCATCGCGGGCCAGATGTCGCTCTTCGATGTGGACGCGGGGTCGTAAAATCAAGGTTGCCACCCGCTCGGCTCGCGTTTAGTAGTTCCGAGTCATGGTAAATATCGCGCGCACTTCGCTCCTCGCGCTTCGACTTGGGTTGCTCCCGAGCCGACTTACCCTTCTTCTGCCCTAATTCCCTGGCATAACTGCGCGATTCCGGCGGCGTGGTGACGGCCACGATTCCTTTCTTCCTTCGCCGGAAATCCATTCCAAAAAGTTATGTCCGATAAAGTAGTTATTTTCGATACGACGCTGCGCGACGGCGAGCAATGCCCCGGCGCGTCGATGAACCTGCGCGAAAAAATGGAGGTCGCCCGCCAGTTGGGCCGACTGAACGTCGATGTGATCGAGGCCGGATTTCCGGTGATCAGCGACGGCGATTTCGAGGCGGTGCGCACCATTGCCGAGGAAATTCGCGGTCCGATCATTTGCGGGCTCGCGCGCTGCGTGGCGAAAGACATCGACGCCGCGGGCGCCGCGGTGAAGGCCGCCGGCGAGCGCGGGCGCATCCATGTCTTCCTGGCCACGTCGGCGATCCATCGCGAGTTCAAGCTCAAGAAGGCCGAGGAGGAAATCATCCGCATGGCCGTCGAAGGCGTGCGCCGCGCGAAGGCGCTGGTGAAAGACGTCGAGTTCTCTCCCGAGGATGCCTCGCGCACCGAGCCGGAGTTTCTGGCCAAGGTCGTGCAGGCCGCCATCGAGGCCGGTGCGACGACGGTGAACATTCCCGACACGGTCGGCTACGCGGTGCCCGAGCAATACGCGCAGCTCATCACGTATCTGCGCGGCAACGTCCGCAACATCGACGACGCGATCATCAGCGTGCATTGCCACGACGATCTGGGGCTGGCCGTCGCCAACTCGTTGGCCGCGATCAAGGCCGGCGCGCGGCAGGTCGAGGGCACGTTCAACGGCATCGGCGAGCGCGCGGGCAATTGCGCGCTGGAGGAGGTCGTCATGGCGATCAAGACGCGGCCGGATTTCTTTGGCGGCATCCACACCGACGTCGTGACGCGCGAGATTTTGAAATCGTCGCGGTTGATCGCGCGCATGAGCGGCCTGCAGGTCGCCCGCAGCAAGGCCATCGTCGGCGAAAACGCCTTCGCTCACAGCTCGGGCATTCACCAGGACGGCATCCTGAAAAAGCGCGAGACCTACGAGATCATGGATCCCGAGGAAGTCGGCTGGGGCGGCACGGAACTGCCGCTCACGAAGCATTCGGGCCGTCACGCGATGGCGGCACGGCTGGAACATCTGGGCTTTCAGCTGACCGACGCCGAGAGCGACGCGGTGTTCGTGCGCTTCAAGGAAATCGGCGACAAGAAGAAGTTCGTCTATGACGACGACCTGAGCGCGCTGGTGGATGATTCCATCGGCAGCGTCGGCGAGACGTTCACGCTCGATTACATTCATGTCACGAGCGGATCGACGACCGTGCCGACGGCGACCGTTCGTCTGAAAAAAGGCGACGAGGTGCAGCAGGATTCCAGCCCCGGCAACGGCGCCGTCGATGCCGCGATGCAGGCCATCGATCGCATCGTGGACCGCCACGGCACGCTGGCCTCGTATCAGGTCGAGGCCGTCACGCAGGGGCGCGATTCTCTGGGCGAGGTGACGGTGAAGATCGACTTCGGCGACGGCCAGCTCGTGACCGGCAAGGGCGCGAGCACCGACGTGGTCGAGGCGAGCGCGCGGGCTTATCTGAACGCGATCAATCGCTCGTTCGCGCTCCAGCAAACCACGGCGCGGCGCTTCGAGTCGGTGGGCGTGTAGGCCCTTGACGCTCGCGCGGTCGGGACGGACGGTGGCGGTATGCCTCCGTTCGTTCGCGGCGCTTCGGTGCGGGCTTTGCTCGCCTGCGGATGCATTTTCCTCGCGATGTCGGCGGGGCGCGCGGCGTTGCGCGCCCGCGTTGTCGCCGAGGGATTCGCCTCGCCCGTTTTTGTGACGGCTCCGGCCGGCGACGCGCGGCTTTTCGTGGCCGAGCAGGGCGGAAAAATCCGGATTCTGAATTTGCGGAACGGTCGGATGAATCGCACGCCGTTCCTCGTCGTGCGAAACATCGTTGCCGGCGGGGAGCAGGGCTTGCTCGGGCTCGCGTTCGATCCCGACTACGCCACGAATGGATTCTTCTACGTGAATGTCACCCGGGCGAGCGACGGCGCGACCGAGATTCGGCGTTACCGGGTGTCGGCGAACAATCCCGACCGCGCGGACCCCGCCTCGGAGCGATTGATTCTGCAATACGCGCAGCCATTTGCGAATCACAACGGCGGCTGGCTGGGCTTCGGACCGGACGGTTTCCTTTACATCGCG
>JGI24033J26618_1000045_pt1 | contig 17429 bp, 23 predicted proteins | sample KBSMisM7withPhiX_FD_26618 | JGI IMG/M metagenome (IMG submission 26618)
TGGCCGCGGAGAATGGAGGGGACCGCCGCCATGCTGGCGACGAGGGCGCTTGCGCCGACAAAATTCCGGCGGGTCAGTTTGTCGTTCATGGCTTTCGGAGGGCTTTGTCGTCGGATGATTTGCGCGGGGTGAGCGTGCCGCCCACGGTGCGTTCCAGATCGGCGCGCGTGATCCAGTAGGCGCGCAGGGTTTCGATGTATCCGCGCTCGACCTTGAGTTCATCGGCCTTCGCCATGAACAACGCGTAGGGGCTGAGCTGCATCGCGTTATATTCGAGGAGGGATTTGTTCACGATGCGGATGCGGGTGGGCAGCGCCTGGTCATGATAGAAACGCGCCATCTCGCCGAGGCTGGCGAGCTTGTCGCGGTATTTCCGCACGTCGGAACGAATGCCGACCGCGAGCGCTTCGAAGCGGCTCTCGACCCGGCGCAATTCCGATTGCCCGCGCGCGACGCGCGACTGGCCCTGATTGAAGATGGGCAGCTCCAGGCGGAATTGCGGCCCGAGATTGAGCGCGCCGTCGATGTCCCGCTCGCCGCTGAATCCCATGTCGAGCACGGGCACCCAACGGAAGGCCTTCGTGAGGCCAAGCGCGCTGATGACCGAGGTGAGTTCGCGATAGGAGGCCCGCAGGTCGAGCCGCTGGGCGACGGCGAGCGACTCGAGATGCTCCGTCGAGAAGTCGGACTCGGGAGCGGGCAGGATGTCGCCCTGGATTTTCCATTTGGTTTGCGCGCCCCAGAGGCCCAGCAGCGCGTTCAGATTTTCGCGGTGCTCTTGCAGGTCGGTCGCCGCCTGGGCGATCTCGAGACGGCCATCGTTGGCGGTCGCCTGCATTTGCAGGAGCGCGAGGTCGGTGATGTTGCCGGCGGCGTATTGCTTCTGGCCGAGATCGAGCGACGTCGCGGACGTGTCCTGAATGGTCTTCAACCGCGCGAGCAATTGCTGGTCGGCCTGCACGTCGAAGTAGGATTTTTTGACGTTCGCGATCGTTTCCAGGATTTCCGCGGCGACGCGAAGCTCGGCCGCTTCCAGCTGTTCCTCCGAGATGCGCTTCTTCAGCGGGATCATCAGCATTTGCACGAACTCCTGGGCGACGAGCCACGCGTAGCGGTTCATCGCCTCGCCGGCGACGGGGAACTGCACCTCGAACTCGACCGAGGGATTCGGCAGCGTGACGGCCTCGAGGACGTCAGCCCGGGCGATGCCGATCTCCTCGAACGTGGCCTGCAAATTTCGATTGTTGAGCAACGCGATCTGGACGGCGCTGGAAACGGTGAGCGGCTTTTTGAGGAGCCTGGCGACAAGGGCGGCGGCCTGATCGCGTGCCCGGGCATCGCGGAGCCATGGCGCGTCGGCGCCGGTTCGCTCGCGCACCTCGGTTTCCGCCCGGCTGGGTTTCTCCGCGTGAAGGGGCGCTACTCCAAGAGCGAGGACGGTAAGCAGGGCCGCGGTCTTCATGGGTGGTTCATTCCGGGCATGGACGACATCGAATCGTTCGCGTCGGGAGCGGCCGAGCTCTTGAGCAGGGCGTCGGTCTTTTGGGCGGCTTCGTCATTCGCCAGCCCGGTGGGAACGGGCGTGGCCGCCGCCTCGGGAGCCTCGGGACTGGCCGGGTGCGTGGGGGGCAGGGGCGGAAGCGGGGTGGTCGCGCAAGCGGCGAGCGCGAGAGTGGCGAGTCCCAGAGAGATGAATCGAAGCATCAGAATTCTTGCGGGAGGGGTTCGGCTTGCGGGCGCTTGATCATCGTGGGCGTAACCGTCGGGATGCCAGCCGGAAAACGCCGAGGCGGGGCGGACATCGGTCCGCCCCGCGCATTCGGCGATGGGATCTCCGTTTCGAGGGTTAGTTCGACTTGCTGCCCGAGGACTTCGAGGCGACCGCGGCGTTGTATTTTTTCAGGCCGGCGGCCGGATCCTTGTCGAAGGTCTTCTTGCAATCGTTGCAGCAGAACTTCATCTCCTGGCCTTGATAGATCTCGGATTTCACCTTGCCCATGGCGCCGAGTTTGTCGCCGGTGAAGACGCAGTAATCGAGCGCGTAGGGTTTGGGCGCCTGGTCGGCGGCGTTGACGATGACGGGAGCCGCAATCATCGCGATGGCGGCGAGTAGGGATGTTAGTTTCATGTTTGGTGTTGGGTTAAAACGTTCAGCACTTGGGCCCGCCATCGACGCGGATGGTCGAGCCGGATGCGGCCTGCACGGTGGTCGCGAACGAGCCGGCGCGGTTGCGGGCGAGGGGGCGGCGGCTGAGATAGGTGACGCGGGTCGTGACGCAGGAAATTACGCGTCCAGCGGGCGAAAAGACGCGAATCCGAACGAAACCGCCCTGGCTGCCGATGCCGAGAGCGCGGCGCACGGATCCGCCAACAAGAACGCCCTGATTGGTCGCGTGGCCGTAAGCGGAAATGTTCCGGCTGGTGGTCGTAATCGGAACCCCGTTGCTGGTTCCGCCGAAAACGCTGCTCCCGCCCAGCCAGAGGGTCGCGGCCAAGATGAGGACGACTTTCATACCCGTTCCAACGAGGGCGCCGTCCCAATCCCTTAACTTTTTTCGGGAAATATTTTTAACGTGGCTGCGCTTCCATTTCCGCGCATGGCGTTAGCGGGGGGGCGACTTCCAGTGCAGCGCTTTTTCCAGCCGCTGCCGGGCGCGATGGACGCGGGTCTCCACGGCTTTGGGCGAAATGCCGAGACGAAGGCCGGCCTCGATGTGCGACAATCCCTCCAGCGCCGTGAGAATGAGCGCCGTCTTGAGATCGTGGGGAAGGTCGTCGATGGCGGCCGCCACGGCGGCGGTTTCTTCGTGCGCCACGGCTTCCTCATCCGGAAGCGCGGCTGCAGACGAAATTTCCGGGGTTTCCTCGGCGAAGAGAGAGGAGGTTTTCCGGGCTTCCTTGCCGTGGCGACTGCGGGCGTGATCGCGGCAGAGGTTGGTGGCGATGGTGTAGAGCCAGGTGACGAATTTTGCCGAGGGGCGGAAAGAGCAAATGTGGAAATACGCGCGAACGAAGGTCTCCTGCGTCAGCTCGGCGGCATCCGTCTCATTGAGCACATATCGGTAAATGAACGCGAAGAGCGCGCTCTTGTGGCGGGCCATGAGTTCATCGAGAGCCGCGTCATGGCCGCCCTGCAGCGCCTGCACGAGGGGAAGGTCCGGGTCCTCCACACGCGTCGTCAGTGGTTCTCCGTCGAGTTGGATTCGAGCGCGTCCGCGGTGAGACGTAGGAGTTTGTCGAATTGCTCGCCGGTCAGCGCGGGTTTCATGGCGAACAAATGATCGAGGGTGACCATTTGGAGTTCGCCCTGCGCGGCATGAATTTTTTCGATGGCGGCGTTGACCCGTGGCGAGGATTGCTTGTCCTCGAGGATGACGGTCGCCAGTTCGGCGTTGGCCTCGCGAATGGCCGCGGCCAGCTCCACTTTGCGCTGCGCGTATTTCGCTTCGATGGGTTTCAAGACGCGTTCCTGATCGGCGGTGATGCCGAGCTGGGCGTGCAGCCATTCGTGGGAATCCATTCTTGCCGGATGAAAAAGCGTCCGGGTCAACAGGCACGACGCACTCGCGACGACCGCCACGATCGCGAGGAGACCGAGAAACTGCAGGAGTTTTTTCATCGCGGCGCGTTCATCAAGGTGGAGGGGAGGGACGGCGCGTGGCTCGAGAACACGCCCAGATCCATGGCTCCGCGCGGGGCATCCAGCGAGCCTATGCTCACCGCGACCGCGAGAGTCACGACCGCCACCGAGGCAAAGCCCGCGGGACGGAACAGGAGCTTCCAAAGCGCATCGACCAACGACTCCCTTGCGCCCGAGCCGCGACGCTGCCGGATGGACCGCCAGACATTGCTCTCAAAATTTTCAGGCAGACCCCGTGCGGGTGATTGCGAGGCGAGGCGGGCCAGGGCGTCGTCGAGATTCTTCATGCATCCAGTCTAACGGCGCTTTCCCGCGAATCCCTCGGAAAATTTTTTCGCGAGATTGGAAACAGGGGCAAACGCGGCCAATCGATGGTTTTTGAAAATATTTCGAGGGATGGCGCGGTCCGATTTCTTTTAACCCGATGAAGCCGGAAGTTCCGGCCCCAACAACAACCAACAACAAACCCAACACACAAAATGAATACAAAAATCCTCAGCGCCGCGGCCCTGGCCGTGGCTTTCGCGGGAGCGGCCTTCGCCGGTCCCAGCTATCCCCCGGTTCCCTTCAGCAAGCCGGTAGCGGCAAGCCGCGGGTGCCCGATGATCAAGGCCACGACCGCCCTGGTGGCGACCGGCAGTCCGAAGACCCATGCCTTTGCGCAGACGACCACCGGTTATCGCCATGAAGGATGCTTCGTGGCCGCCAACGGCAAGGCCGCCTGCAAACCGACCGGCGCTTCCTGCGCTGCCATGGCCCACAGCTAGGGCGAGTCTCGAATCCGCGAGACGGAAGGCGCCTTCCGTCTCTCTGGATGGATCGGAGCGAAACTCCGAGGAAGAAAGGGAATGTGAGCGAAGGGGAAGCCGCGAGTCGATGCTCGACCTGGGCGGCGTGAAGATCGACTTTATCAACAGTGATCCCCCAGAAGCCGTCCAGTGGCCCGACGGTTTTCGCCTCCTTGCGATTCGATAAATACCTTCCTCATGGCTATGTCCCCGGTTTCCTCCGCCATCCGCCTGTTCTCCGCCTGCACGACGCTCGCCGCCCTCGTTTTCGCGGGTAGTGGCACCTGCGCCGCCGCTCCGTCCGAGCCGGCGAGTGCGCCCTCGCGCCCGGCACCTCCCGCCTCGATGGCAAAGAACCCGACCGTCCCGGATGTTGCCGTCGGTGCGCCTTCCGCGTCGCCCGCGCTGATCCAGCCGGGCGAAACCTGGCCCGACAACCGTGGCATACCCATCCAGGCGCACGGTGGCGGCGTCATCAAGGTGGGCGACATGTGGTATTGGTTCGGGGAGGACCGGGAGAACCAGACGTCGGAGATTAAACCGCAGGACCGCTACGTCTCCTGCTACGCTTCCCGGGATCTGATCCATTGGGAGTTTCGCAACAAGGTCGCCGGCGGCCCATCACCAGTCCCCGAGCTCAAGGCACCCTTCGCCCTCGAGCGCCCCAAGGTGTTCCCCAATAAAAAGACCGGCAAATTTGTGATGTATGTCCATCTGGACGACTCCCCTGGCTACAGATTCGCCCGCGTCGGCGTCTATGTGTCGGACACGGTGGACGGGAATTACAAATTCGTGCGCAGCTTCCGGCCGCTCGGAAAAGAAAGCCGCGACATTGGCCAGTTCATCGACGACGACGGCTCCGCCTACCTGATCTTTGAATGTCGTCCGACGAAGGGCTTTTTCATCGCGAAGCTCTCCGCCGATTACCTCGATGTGGAAAAGGCGGTCTGCTTCATCAAGTCGCCGCTCGAAGGCGGCGCTCTGGTCCGATACCAGGGCCTCTATTACCTGATCGCCTCGCACCTCACCGGCTGGTTCCCCAATCCGAATCTCTATGCCACCGCTCTGCGCCTCGAAGGCCCTTGGTCGGAGTTCAAGGACATCGCGCCGCCGGAGGCGAAGACCTACGGGTCGCAATCGACCTACCTGCTGAAAGTCACCGGATCGCAGAAGACATCGGTCATCTTTATGGGCGATATCTGGCGCCCAAAGAATCACGCGGACGATCGGTATCTCTGGATGCCGCTCGAAATCGGCGGCGGGCAACTCCGACTGCCTCCGCCGGCCCCGTGGACGATCGACGTCAAAACGGGCGAAGTCCGCATCCAACCCGCTTAGAGCCGACGATAAAACGCGACGAGCTCCAACTGTGCCGCCCGCAGCGCCTTTGTTTAAGCGGTTCTGGAGGCGATTGCACTCGAAAAGCGAATGGGGTGACCGACGGGACTCGAACCCGCAACAACCAGAATCACAATCTGGGACTCTACCATTGAGCTACGGCCACCATTCGAGCGTGACGCGGCGGGAAATCCGACCGGACGCGCGAGCGAGTAAAAATGAATTCCCGGGCGGATTTGTCAATCGCGTTTCCGCGGTCAGCGCCGCCAGCCGTAGGCTCCCCGACCGATGCCGCAGCCGCCATAGACGATTGGCGCGCGATAAATGACGCGAGCGGGGGCATAGCAGACCGGGGCGGATTGGTAATAGACGACGCGAGGCGCGCAGGAATAGTAAACCGGCCGCGGGGCGTAGCAGACGGGCGGCGCATAATATCGCGGCCCGCAACCGTAGCCGCCGAAGCTGAAATAAAAGCCGCCCGCGTGAGCGGCGGGCGTGGCGCAGGCAAAGGCTCCGAGGACGGTCGCAAACAAAAGGGCGGTTTTCATGATCTTGTTATCAGCGATAACGCGCGAGCGGCGGGCGCATTCAAATCCGCGCGCGAAAAATTTCCTGATTTCCGGCGCTTGTCGCGCCATAGTGGGCGTTGCCATGAATTCCGCCGACCGGCTTGTCATCGATCCACCCGAGGGGCGGCGCAAGGTGCTGCTGCACTCGTGCTGCGCGCCGTGCTCGGGCGAGGTGATGGAGGCGATGGCGGCCTCGGGCGTGGATTACACGATCTTTTTCTACAATCCGAACATCCACCCCCGGAAGGAATACGAGCTGCGCAAGCAGGAGAACATTCGCTTCGCCGAGAAGGCCGGCGTGGCCTTCGTGGATGCGGATTACGATACGGACAACTGGTTCGCCCGCGTGAAGGGGCTCGAATGGGAGCCGGAGCGGGGGGCGCGTTGCACGGCATGTTTCGACATGCGATTCGAGCGGACGGCGCTCTACGCGCACGAGCATGGATTTCCCGTGATCACGAGCTGCCTCGGGATTTCCCGCTGGAAGAACATGGAGCAGATCAATGGCTGTGGCGAACGCGCGGCGGCCCGCTACCCCGGCATGCGCTACTGGACCTACAACTGGCGCAAGGGCGGCGGTGCGGCGCGGATGATCGAGATTTCCAAGCGCGAGGAGTTCTACCAGCAGGAATATTGCGGCTGCATTTACTCGCTGCGCGACACGAACAAATGGCGCGTGGCCAGCGGCCGCGGGAAGATCAAGCTGGGCGTGAAGTTCTACGGCAAAAACGAGTCCGACGCGCCGGCGACGAGCCAGGTGGAATAATCACCGACTGCTCGGAACGCGGCACATGGAGACTCGCGATTTGGCGGGGAATCCGCGCGCTGGATGACGTTTCGCTCCGTCTTTGAACGCGTGGGCATGTTCCCTGAGAAGGCGAGACATCCCGGTTACTTCTTCGGCTTTGGCAGGCGGCCGACGAGCGTCGTCGTGAAGGTGTAGGCGTTGGAGCCGTCGGCGTCGGACGATACCAGGATCAGCGTCAGTTTCCGCTTTTTGCGGTTGTCGTGCGAGGAGGCCGTGCCGGTGAGGTTCATGTCCCCATTCGTCGCGAAGATTGACAGCGTCCGCTTGTGCTGGGACCAGGTGCCGGCGCCGGGGTGCATGTTGTTGGAGCCGGCGATGCCGACACCGAGGTCGGTGACGGCGACGGTCTTGTCCGCGGCGAGGGTGATCGTGGTGGGCAGCACGGAGGTGTTCGTGCCATCGGAGACGGTCGCCGTGTAATCGATGACGGCGGACTTGCCGGCTTTGCTCGCGGTGATGACCACGACGGCCGTGCCGGTGGAGGTTCCGCCCGGGGTGACGAGGGTGACGGCGCCGGTGTATTTTCCGGGAAAGGCCGAGAGGGTGAGGGGCTTTTTCTTCGCGAAGGCGGAAGGCGTGAGGAGGAGGCTGGCGAACGCGAGCCAGACGAGAGGTTTAGGCATTAACGTTTTCATGGCTGATTCAACGCTAGGCTCGGGAAAGTGATATGCAACAGGAAATAAATGGCGACGGAATGTTTTTCGGCAACAACGGGCAGCGACGCGGTGGAGGCGAGTTGGAGCGAGTGACTGAGGGGAGGTTCAGGCCCTTTGCCGACCCTGAAAATGACGGTCGTTCGGAACCGACGTTTCGAGACGCCCCGAACTGGCTTTTGACGCAAAGGCATTCCGCCGGTGCGACGACAAAACCAAATCGAACCATGAATACCGAACATTGCATCGACATTTGTAACGGCCTTTTGCGCGGAGAGCGCTCGGCCGTGGAAACCTACGACCATGCCCTGGAAAAATACCACGATGAGCCGGCCGTCCGGGCGGAGCTGACGCGCATTCGCGGCGAGCACGCGGCGGCAGTGCGGGCGCTGGACGCCAATGTCCGCTCGATGGGCGGCACCCCTGACAAGACCTCGGGTGCCTGGGGATCCTTTGCCGCGACCGTGCAGGGGACGGCGAACCTCTTCGGACCGAACTCGGCGCTGGAGTCGCTCCAGCAAGGCGAGAAAGCGGGACAGCACGATTACGAGAAGGCGCTGGAGGACGAAGAGGTGATGCCGGACTGCAAGAGCCTCATCCAAGGGACGCTCCTGCCCCCCGTGAGAGAACATATCGCCGCCCTCGGCGCGCTACAGAAAGCCGCCGCCTGAGTTGCGGTGGGGAGTCCTTCGCCTTGGGCGGGAGCCCCGCCCCGGGGCGAAGAGGGGGGCGAAATGTTGACGTAATAACATTCGCGGTTACGGGGTCATGACGATCAACGTGAAAATTCGCAAGGAAGGGGGAGCTCCTCTGCTGCTGATGTGGTGGAAGGGCTGGCCGCAAATTCGGCGAAGCCAGTCGGCGGAGATCGTCACGGCGCGGTTCCTTGGGTAAGCCGCGCGGCCCCCAATGCCATCAATTCTGGTCGGCGTGCTTTTTCTTTTCCTTGCCCTTTGCCTTGGTCGCTTGAGCCTGCGCGGAGGCGGACGCTTGCGCGTGGGCATGCGGTGCGTTTTGCACGTGCTGCGCCTGGGTGTGCTGAACTTGCGCGTGTTGCGCCTGGGCGTGTGTGGCGTGGCGGTTGGCGTTCGACGTGGAGTTGTTCGAGGTGATGTTCGTGCGGTTGACGCGCGTGACGTTGGTTTCGTTGACGTTGTTCTGATAGACCGTGGTCTGCGCGTTGGCGTGGTGATGGTGACCATCGTAGCCGTCGTTCGCGTAGTAGGCGTCGTTACGGTAGCTGCCGTCCTCGTAGCTGGAGGAGCCCGGCACGACGGTGGTTTCGCAGCCGGTGAGGAGGAGTCCCGCGCCGAGAAGTCCGGCGGAAAGCAATGTGTTCATGCCTCTGGATCGCTCGCCGTCCGCTGACCGGCCGTAGGAATACAGCAGCGCTACGCCCCGTCGAATGCGCGCTGCAGAGCGGCGATGTCCATTTTTTTCATGCCGAGCATGGCCTTCATCGCCCGCTCGGAGGCGGCGTGACCATCACGGCGCCGGGCGTCCAGCCATGCTCGGCGCTGCCTGCCTCGCCGTAGCGGGAGACGGCCGTGATCTTCGAGTTCGGAAAAATGTCGACGTAGAAATTCGCGGCGGCTTCGGCCTTACCGTCGAACCAGAGGAAGGGCGTGATGAGAGGGCGGATGGACATACGACTTGGGGTTGTTGGGGTTATTCGCGAATCGGGGCTTCTCTCTGCGACGAATGGGGGAACCAGCTTTGGACATCCATTTTTTTGCGGCGGGGCGCGCGTTGACGCGGGGGGCGGTCGGCCGGAGATTGGGGGCGATGAAAACGTATCCGGTGACTTTGTTGCAGGTCGGGATGTTGTCGGGCACGCGGGCGGTCGCGGCGGCGGGCCTAGCGCTCGTGGTGGCGTCCCGCATCCCGCGGGAAAGTCGCGCCGCGATCGGGTGGAGCCTGCTCGGCGCGGGCTCGATCTTCTATCTCACATTGGTGGCGGATCTCGTGCTGCGAAATCGCGAGCCGCGGGCGTGAGCTTCCGGCGGCGGACGTCTTTTGCGCCTGTCAACGGCGGCCGTTCTTTGCTGGAGTGAGGCGAGTCGATGAATCCTTCCCCGCCCGATCCCGCTGCTCTCGCGGCCAGCCTGCCGCACATTCCGGTCTATTCGATCACCTATTCCGAGCTGACGACGATCGGGATTTTTTTCGTGGTGACGGCGTATTGCCTGTTTCGGCGAAAGGACGCCGGCGCGTTTCTGCTCTTTTTTGCCGCGGTGTGCTTTGCGCTGCGGCCGCTGCTGGTTTTCACCATTCCGTCGCAACGCGTGGTGAACCTGACGGCGTATTGCCCGTCGCTGGCCTTCGCGGCGCTGATCGCGTTTGCCGTGGTGCATGCGATGGGCGCAGCTGGACGCAAGGCGTAGCGGCGGCGAAAATTGCTTTCGCGCGGAGAAAATTGGGCGAGATTCTGGCAACAACCCCGCTCCCATGAACTCCGTCAAAAATCTTCTTTCGAACCACCAGGCTCTCACCGGATCGCTGCGCATTCTCACGGGCGCGACCGATTCCGGCAAACGCGCGGTTTATCTCTCCGGGTCGCCGGAGGGGTTTCGCTTGCTGGCCAATCTGCTGAACGCCCAGGCCGACGCCGCGGAAAATGATTTCACGAAGCTCGAGCGCGATCGCGGGGACCTGTTTTTCACGACGACGGATTCCGTGGACGTCCTCGAGATGCACAGCCATCGGCCGGTGCACCACGCGGTGCTGAGCTAGAGCATTTCATCGCCACAAAAAGGCGCAAAGACCCACGAAAAGCGTGCCGTGACGGCGGCTTCATTCCGCGAGTTTTGCGGCTGCGGAATTTTCCGTCCGGGCGACGCTTGCCTACGGCGTGACGGTGATGCCGGTGGCGGTGGAGGTCTCGACGTCGGCGGTGGCGTTGCCGGTGATCGTGTTGCCGGTGGCGGCGCTGCCGTCGCATGCGCCGGTGGCGTAGAGGCCGTAGGTGCCGTTATCGAGAATGTTGTTGTTGTCGATGAGGTTGGCCTTCGAGGCGATGATGGCGAGGCCGGGGCCGGTGTTCGCGTCGATCTCGTTCGCGTAGAGGCCGCTGCCGCCGATCGTCGTGGCGGAGGTGCCGGTGCCGAGGTAGATGCCGCCCAAGGCATTGGGAATCGCCGGGTGGGTGCCTTCGGAGACGATGTGGCCAATGCCGATGTTCGAGTTGTAGATCGCGTTGTCGTGCGCGCCGTCCATGACCGCCACGCCGTAGCCCTTGTTGCCGGAGAAGTGCGTGCGGCCCTCGACGGACGGCTGCCGGCCGCCGAGCACGTTGTTGTGCGCGGTGCCGCTGAAGAGGACGCCATTGCCGCCGTTGGGGAGGGCCGTGCCGATGTTCGTCTGCGTGCCGCAGGCGGTATCGGTAACCTGCACGCCGCTCGCGTCGCCGCCGATCTCGAGGCCGTTGCCGAGGTTGCCGGAGAGGATGCAGGTCTGGATGGTCTGGTTGCCGCCGGTGGCGGTGACGGTGATGCCGTTGCGGCCGTTCGGTGCCGCGTCGCCAAAGGCAAAGCCGCCGCCGAAGGTGTTGAACGAGACGAAGCCGCCGGCCGTTCCGGAGACGGAGATGCCGTCGCGGGTGTTGCCGGAGATCACGTTGCCGAGCGGGATGACGCCGCCGACGGTGGTGGTCTGCGACGAACCGCCGATGTTGAGTCCGTCGAGACCGTTCGGGACAAGCACGTGATTATTCGCGCCGATGCCGAGGAAGTTCGCCTGCACGGTGGTGTTGTTCGAGCTGTCCACGAGGACGCCGTTGAGGGCGTTGCCGGAAATGACGTTGTAGAAGACGAAGGGGTTTTGCCGGAGCAGGCAGCCGATGAGCGAGTTGGCCGGCGCGTGGTCGAAGTGGACGCCGTTCCGCCCGTTGCCGAGTGGCCGGTCGCCGGTGGCGTCGGTGCCGATGAAGTTTCCGCTGAGCGTGTTCTTCGCCGAGCCGCGATTCACGAGCACGCCTTCTCCGCGATTGCCGGAGATGAGGTTGCCCTGCGGTGGCACTTCATAGACGGGCTTCACCTTGCCTTCGGAGCCCGTGGGGTTGTTGTCGTCGACTTCCTGGCCGCCGATGAGGTTGGCCTTCGCGCGGGCGGTGAGGAGGATGCCGTTCTTGCGGTTACCCAAGGCCCGTTTGCCGGTGGGATCGGTGCCGATGTAATTTTGCGCGATGATGTTGCCGCCGGAGCCGTAAACGCCGACGCCGTTGCCCGCGTTGGCGCTGATGACATTCGAGAGCGAGAAGCCGATATTGATCGTGGCTTGGAAGGCGAAGGGATCCGAGGTGAAGACGAGGCCGACGACATTGTTGCCATAGACGGAGTTGCTGCTCGTGATGCCGGAGCGCTCGCCATCGAAATTCAGATCGACCCACTGGGCCTTGCTGAACGTGCCGTCGGCGAGGCGGCGAACGGAGACCCACGAGCCCTGCACGGCGCCGCTCGAGCCGCGCTTCACGGAATCGGCGTTCATCGTGTAAACGCCGTCCTCGGCGCTGCTGACGCCCTCGAAATGGGTGATGTAGGTCTTGCTGCGCTTTTGGTTGTGGAAGCGGTAGGTGGCCCAGTTCGAGAAGGTCTTCGTCTTCGAGTCGTAGTCCACGAGGAAGGCGCGGCCCTGATCCAGCGGGCGGGACTGGTCCTTGAGATTGTTTGTGCGGGCGGGGCTGTAGCCGCCGCAGATGGTGTATTTCGTGCCGCCGTTATACCAGATGCCGTAGGCCGTGTTGCTCTTCGAGCCGGGGTAAACGACGTTCGCGACGAAGGTGCCTTTGGCGACGTCGTAGATGTAGGCGACGCCGGGGCCGAGGGGGGATTTGCCGCCCTTGCCGGGGCCGTCCGCGTTGCCCACGGCAAGGCCGCCCATGGTGCTGTGCGTGAATTGGTAGGTCGCGCCGGGGTAATTGATCGCACGGAAGCGCCCGCCGCTGGGGAGGTCGCGGGTGGTGCCCTCCCAGACGAAGCCGTGGTTGTAAACGGAGTCGCCGGGCGGGTTCTTGTAGCTGCCGACGAGGCGGAGGAGTGCGCCCTTGCCGTTGTCGGGGCCATAGACGCTGGTGCTCGCCGCGCCGGGTATTTTCACGAGATAGCTCGCGCCGCCGCCGGCCAGCGGCCCGACGTAGAGCAGGCCGTTCTCATCGGAGCTGCCGCAGATGAGAAAATTTTTCGTGCCCTTGCCGTAGTTGCGCAGGCCCTGCCAGGCGGATACGGGTTGGACGGTGAAGGCGGTGTCGCTCGACGTGTCGAAATATTGAATGCTGGTGACGGGGTCGAAGCCGCCGATGAGGTTGCCGCGCGAGGACGAGAAAATTTTCACGCCATCGCCGCCGTTGCCGGCCGGCTTGCCGGAGAGGTCGAGGCCGATGTAGTTGCCGGCGACGGTGACATTCGGAGCGCGCAATTCGAGCCCGGAGTCGCGCGCATTCACGAGCGCAAGGCCCTCGATGACGGAGCCGACGGCGGCCGTCGCGACGGAGAGGCCGGCCTGGCCGGAGAAATCCACGGCGACGACCGGAGTGCCTTCGAAACCGGGCGCGGTGGTGCCGTCGAGCGTCACCTTGCTCGCGAGGGCGGGAAGCGCGGAGGAGAGCTTGATGGTGCCGGCCTTGTGGAACGCGATTTTACTGCCGGGATTCCCGTTCGCCTTTTGGATGGCCCATCGCAGCGTGCCGGGGCCGCTCGTGTCCGCCAGCGAGGTGACCGGATAAACGGCGGCCTGCGTGGCGAGCGATGAGGAGACGAGGACAGCAAGAATTGCTGCCGGGACCAGCGAGTGTGTTTTCATGGAAAGGAGCGCGAAGGGCGCGGGAAGTTTCGGGAGAGGAACGATGGTCTTTTTTACACCATGAGCGGGATAAAAACGAGCGGGAAAAAGAAATGGATTTCGCCGCGAAAGTCGTGAGATTTTTCCGGCATGAAGCCGGAGCATCCGACGGGTTTGGAAATTCGCTTCGAGCGGGAAATGGCCGCCGCCATTCCCGGCTGGCGGAGCGAGATTGCGGATTTGGAACCACTGGTGGAACCGCGACCGCCGCGCCCGGTGGTGAAGCGGACGTTTCCACGCCGGCGTCCGCATCCGCGCAAGACGCAATAAGATGCGGGCCGGCCTTGGCAAGGCGCGGCGCCGGGGATAGGCTGCGATTCATCCCGGCTGGCGAATCCATCCCCGTCGCCGGCTTCCCCTATGGTTCGAGTTCTCGCGCTCACGCAATTTGCCTTTCTCACGCTTGGGATCGTGACGCTGAAGATCATGGTGCAGGCGAATCCCAACCTCTCGACGTCGAGCTATCTCCAGCAGCTGAACGGGATCGCGTTGTGGGTGTTCGTCGTGCCGCTGGTGTGGATCGCGTTCGCTTCGATCTGCGCGCATGTGAACAAGGGCCCGCTCTCGCCGAAAGGCGCGCAGGTCGTGGGCGTGCTGGTCGCGGTGCTGAGCTTCCTTTTTCTCGCGACGGTGACGTTCCTGCCCTCGCTGGCGCCGGGGCGCTAGCGGAGTCGCGAATTCACGAGTCCGACGCGCGGCGGCGGAGACGCTGATTGAGCGCGAAGCCGCCGACGAGCAGCGGCGGGAAGGCGAGGAACGCCCAGTAGTTCGTGAGCGGCGGCGCGGGCGGCTCGATGGTGAGTTGAGAGTTGAGAGTTGAGGGTTGAGAGGAGGAATCGTTGACGGTGATCGTGATTGCGTGCGGACCGCTCGCGGGGAGGAGGACGTTGGCGGCGTAGAGGAGCTTGTTTTGCGCGGCGGCGTGGGTGGCGGTCACCGCGCCGGAAGTGGTCTTCATCGAGCAGCACGGCGGCACCCAGGCTTCGGAGCCGGGACTGGCGGCGGCAGCAATTTTGAGGGTGACGGCGCGGTCGAGGATCGGTTCGCCGGTTTTGGCGTCCTGCAGCATCACGCTCAGGTCGGCGGGGCCGGCGCGCAGGGGCGATGGGGAGCCGAAGAGCGTGACGCGATAGGGGCCGACGACTTCCTGAGTGAGAACCGCGCCGCCGTCGGCCCGCGATTCATGAATGAGCGCGCAGGCCAGAAAACCAATGCCCAATACCCAATGCCCAATGCCGAATCTCATGGCGTGAGGGTTCCTCGCATTTGCATGGGTTGGAAAATAATCCACGCGCCGAAGACGTAAAGGGCGGTTGCGACGGCGGCCCAGGGAATGCCGGCACGCACCGGATGACGCGAGCGATTTTTGGCGATGCGCCACGTGGCGTAGAGGCTGAGGAGCAGGCCGGTGTCGAGGAAGAGCAACTCCACGCCGAGCAGGCCGGGCCAGCTCCACGAGGCGATGGCCCAGTTCGGCGGCAGGCCGAAGAGGCGTTGAAGGACGGGGATCGGCGTGTGCGAAGCGGTGAAAAGGTGGAAGACGAAATGCGCGAGCCACATGCCGAAGCCAAGCGGCGCAAGCGCGATCGCGTAGGCGGCGGCGGTGCGGAGGAGCGGCGCGCGGGTGCGCTCGTGGGGACGCGTCAGAGCGGCGGCGGCGAGCGTCGTGGAGGGGGGGAGAAGGACGAGAAAGGAGAGAAGAAAGAGCGTGGTGAAAGCGAGATGCGTGAGTCCGAACGCGGGGGCGAGCTGCTGGATGGGGACGATCATGCCGGCGGCGTTCGCGAAGGCGCCGAAGGTGAGCACGAGGACGAGCGCGGCGAGGTCGGGGCGGGATTCCCAGCGGCCGAGGGAGGAGCGGGTTTCTGCGCGCCAGAGGTCGCGGCCGGGGAGGACGGGCTGCAGGGCAACGTTGTCGTGCGGACAGGCGGAGACGCAATCGAGGCAGAACGTGCAATCCATGTTGCCGGATTTTTTCGGCTGGAAGAGCTGGAGTTCGCAGCCGCGCTGGGTGGCGTTGCCCTTGATGCAGTCGTAGGTGCGGCAGGTGCGGCAGGCGTCGGGCTCCTTGATGCGGATTTCGGCGGGCGAGGCGAGGGATTGGACGAAGTGGAACTGGCCAATGGGGCAGACGTATTTGCAGAAGCTGGCGCCCTTGAAGAGCGTGTCGATGAGGGATGCGGCGACGAAGTAACCCGTGATGAAGGCGGCGGTGGCCCAGGGGCGATCCCAGAGCGAGAAGCCTTCGTATGCCCATAAATACAGGGCGATGAGGGCGACGGGCAGCCATTTGTTGCGGAGGAAACGCGGCCATTGCCAATGGGGAATGCGAAATGGGGAATACGAAATGAGTTTCCGGGCGCCGTCGCGCACGAGGACGAACGGGCACGACATGCAGAAGAGGTTTCCCGCGAAGACGAGCGCGAGGACGGTGAGGCCGCGCCAATGGGTCCACGGTAGCACGCCGGCGGCGTTCATGGCGCTGACCTGCGGGCCGGTGAAGCCGTCGTAGATGATGAGCGCGGCGAGGGCGAGGAGCGTGAATTGGGCGACGCGGCGGATTTGGGTAATGCGAAATGGGAAATGGGGAATGCGGAATTTTTTGGCCGGCCTGGCGGTGCGGATGGGGCGCGGCGGCGCGGGGCGTTGGCGGGAGAGAAATTGGATGGCGATGAAGCCGCAGGGAATGAGGAACGCGATGGAGCCGGGGACCCACATGATCGCGCCGGCGGCGGCCTGATCGTCGATGGCGCTCAGGCCGGTGACGCGGGGCGCGGTGGCGTAGGTGGGGTAGAGGACGCGGTCGTAGAAGGAAAAGAACGCGGCGAGGGCGGTGTTTTGGAAATCGGCGAGGAGGAGGTAGGGGATGGCGATCCAGCGGGGACGGTTCGGGTGGCTGGGCCAGGGCAGGATGACGTTCCACCAAAAGAGCAGCGCGGTTCCGAGGAAGCAGGCATGTTCGATCCTGTGCCAGGAGGTGGAGCGGAGGGCGGTTTCATACGCGCCGGGGGCGTGCCACGCGAGGTTCGAGAGCATGAACAGCAGGAGCGCGACGACGGGATGCGTGAGGAAGGCGGCGGCGGATTTGAGCGGCGGCCAGATGAGGAAGGGTCCGAGGGCGGCGGACGTGAAGCGGCGGGGCAGGCCGAGGAGAATCGGCAGGAAGGGGGCGCCGAGCAGGAGGAGCGGCGGGGCGACCATGGTGAGCAGGAGATGCTGCACCATGTGGATGCTGAGGAGGAAGTTCGCGAAGGCGTCGAGGGGCGACGTGAGCGCAAGGAAGAGCACGGCGAGCCCGCCCTGAAAGCAGCTCAACCGCCACGTCGGAAAACGGTGCGGCGCGGTGCGCTGGAGCTTCCACCAGCCGCGCAGATAAAGGACGGACGTGAGCAGGAGCGCGGCGACGAGGCCGGGCTCGAATTTCCACGACGCGAAGGCGGCGGCCGCGGCGCTGGCGTTCACCGTCCGTCGCCGCGCGCGATCCGGCGCGGCGAGGCTGCCCGAGGAGTTAACCGGCTAGCCGTTCTCGGCATGGGCGGATTCCGCCTTTGCGTTCTTGGAATTTTCCGCGGGCGGCACGGCGGGCTTCGCGCTGTCCTGCGCCGGCGTGGTGCCGGCCGGGTGAAGCGAAACCATGTAGGCCACGAGGGCGTCCACCTCGTTGGGCGAGAGGTTCTTGCCGTAGGCGGGCATGTTGCCGCCGCCCTGGATGACCTGGCGGGCGAGTTCCGGCGCGGTGAGGCGCGAGCCGACTTCGGCGAGGTCCGGGCCGCGCTGGCCGCCGATGCCGTCGATGGC
>JGI24033J26618_1000046_pt1 | contig 17378 bp, 14 predicted proteins | sample KBSMisM7withPhiX_FD_26618 | JGI IMG/M metagenome (IMG submission 26618)
GATGGCGGCGTTTACGACTACTGGATTCCCCCGCTGCAATACCGTTCCAGCGGCGGCGGGGAGCCGGCCGCACCCGAGGCGGGCGAGCCGCCGGCAAATCCGCCGGGTCCCGGCGTTGGGCAGCCCCCACCGATGGAGGAGGATTCCGGGCAATGATTCCTCCCCGGGCAACATGTCGGCGTCGCTCCGCCAGCGCGCTCCTGCTCTCGCTCTGGTGCGTGGCCGTGCTCTCGATCACCGTGCTGGCGGTGGCGCGCATGGTGCTCGCCGACGTGGACGACGCGGGCTTGCGCAACCGGCGCTTCGAGGCGCGGGAACTGGCATTGACCGGCCTGGCCTACGGCATGCACCCGAAGATCGAGGTGTGGGATCCGCTGCTCGACCAGCGTTTTCCCGACGGCAGCCGGCTGCGGGTGCGCGTGACGAGCGAGGGCTCCCGGTTCGACATCAACCGCCTGCTCAAGGAACGCGGGCAGCGCACGCTGCGGAAGCTGTTCGAGATTTGGGAGGTGCCGCGGCCGGATATTCCCATCGCGGTGGATTCGCTGGTCGATTGGATCGATCCCGACGATCTGAAGTCGCTCAACGGCGCGGAGCGCGAGCAGCTCCAAAACCAGTCGCAATATTCGTTGCCCGCGAATCGGGACTTTCGTTCCCTCGCGGAGATGGAGAAGGTAAGGGGAATGGATGTCGTCATCGCCACGAAGCCCGATTGGGTCAAATATTTTACCGTGCATGGCGGGCGCACCCTCGATTTGCAGGAGGCGGAAATCGACGTGATGCGCGCCGCGGGCGGAGTGTCGCGGGAGCAGGCTCAGCAGATCGATCTCGCGCGCCTTGGGCCGGACCGCCTCGTGCAGACGCGCGACGACGTGAAGATCAAGAGCGTGGGGGATTTTCTGGGCAAGATCGGCCTTCCCGATATCGTGCGCGACGCCATGGCGTCAAAATTTTCCGCGGGTCGCGGTCCCACCCGCATCGAAAGCAAGGCGACGGTTGGCGGAACGGACTACACCATCACGGTGATCATGGCCCGCGCCGGAAGTGGCGGCGGCGAGCCGACGATGCTCGATTGGGAAGAACGATGAAGCGCCGTGGTCCCCAACCGGACGTCGTGATCCGGCTGTTCGACGAGGATTGGCAACGCTGGGAGTTTGCCGGCGGACGCCCGTCCAAATTGCCCGCGGATGCCGCCACAAACGGCTGCCGACGCACGCTGGCCGTGCCCGCGCGGCAGGTGCTCGCCTCGCCATTGTGGATCGATGGCACGGACCCCGCTCTGGCCTCGGAATCCGCAAAACTCGAGCTCGAGGTGCGCGGGCTTTTGTCGCGCACGACCGGCATGCAAGGCGTCTCGCTGCGGCTGCTGCCGGGGGAAGGCCGCACGCTCGCCGTCGCGGCCGTGTTTCCCAACGAGCTGCCGGAATCCTGCCCGGCGGCGGATCGCTTCGACGTCTCGCCGTTTCTTTTCAAGCTGCCGGCCGATTCCCTCACGCTCTGGCGCGAGGGCGAGGATTACGTCGCGGCGGCCACGCGCGGGGCGGAAACGGTTTATTGGGAAACCGTGGATCGCTCCAGCGGCGCGGAGGAGTTGCGCGTCTGGCTCAGTCTCATCGTGCAGCGTTTGCAGGCGGAGGGCGTGCTCGTGGCGCCGCCACGCATCGTGAGCTGGGTCGAGGGTTTGCCCGCCGCGCGGATCACTCCGGCGGGGTGTGTCGTGCTGGGGGAATCCGCCGCCGACACGGGCGCCATCGCTCCGTCGCTGGAGCGCGTGCAGGGCGATTGGAAGCCCGGCAGCGCCCATCGCGCGGATGCCCAGCGCGCCCAACGCGAGCGCATGCGCGGCATTATTCTGGCGGTGGCGGCCGGGTATCTGGTGCTCGCGGCGGTGCTCGTGCTCTACGCGGGCGTGCTGCGCTGGAAGGCGTCGGGGCTCGCGAAAGAGAACGCGAAACTGACGGCTGAGATCGAAAAATTTCAGCCCATTCGGCGCGAGTGGGAGGTCATCGAGCCGACGGTCGAGTCCGCGCAATTTCCGCTCGAGCTCCTGCGCGGCGTCGTCGGCTCGTTGCCAGCCGGCAATATTCACCTGACCAAATTCAAGATCGAGGAGGGCAAGCTGACCATTGATGGCGAGGCGGAGTCCTTTGGGCTCGCGACTGATTTCTACAACAGCCTTTCCGCCAACGAAGCCCTGGCCGGCATTGTCTGGAGCAACACGAACCCGACGGTCGGCCCCACCGTCACGAGTTTTCATGCCGAGGGCGCGCTGCCCCCGGCGGCCGAGCCTCCCGTCCAATGAGAACGCTCACCCGCAACGAACGCATGCTCGCCGGCTCGCTGGGCGCTCTCGTTTTCCTGTTCATCAATCTCGCCGGCATGCGCTGGGTGGCGGACCAAATGCGCACCGAGGGGGCGAAGATTCGCCAGCTCGAGGCCGAGACGCAGGCTTCGCGGTTGCTCGTCAAGCAGCGGCCCTACTGGATTGCGCGCCGCGAGTGGGTGGACGCGCACGCGCCCGAGGCCTACGACGACCGTTCCACCCGCGCGAAATTCCAGCAGGAGGTGCAGGCCGGCATTCTCTCGCGAAAGCTCAAGATCGACTCGCAGCAGCCGCTCGACACCGAGCGCGATGGCGACCTCGACGTGGCGAATATCGACCTGGTGATGACCGGCCGGCTCGAGGATATCGTGCGCTGGCTGCAGGCCACGCAGCAGCCCGGCCGCTACGTGTCGCTGGGGAATTTCACGTTGAACCAGTCCGAGGACGGCAATAGCATGGAGCTGCAGGTTCGGCTGGGGAAGGTTTATCGCGCCGCCACGCCGGCCACTTCGCCATGACTATGCGCACCCCGGTTTTGGCCGCCCTGCTGGCGTTTGCGGCCGCGCCTTCCGGCTTCCCGGCGGAAGCGACGCCAGGTTTTGCGCCGGAGTCCCACGGCGTCGATCGCTACGCGATGATCTGGAAGCGCTCCCCCTTCATTGTCGAAACGGTCGCCGTGCAGACCTCTGTGGGCCTCGCAGGAAAATTCTCGCTCGTGGGCATCGTCACGCTGGGCGGGAAGCCCAAGGCGTTCCTCGTGGACAAGACGGTTTCCGATCCGGTGAAGAACCGCCTCCTCGTCTCGGTCGGCGAGCCATCGAAGGGCAGCGGCGTGGAACTCGTTTCCGTGAACATGGACCCCGATGCGCGCAAGTCCACCGCGACGATCAAGCAGGGCGGCCAGCAGGCCACGCTCACGTTCGATGCCTCCTCGCTCGCGCCGCAGGGGGCGAATATGGCTCCCGGGGCCCTGCCTCCGCCCAATTTTGGCCCCCGCAATATCTTGCGCCCTCCGACCGGAGCGCCGACCGTCGTCCCGCCGGGAAATTCCCCCGCGCCCAATGGGGAGTCCGCCATTCCCGCTCCTCCGGCTCCCTCCCGTCGCATCATTCGTCCGCCCGTCAACCTCTCCAATTAACCGCATGTCCGCCCTCCGCTCCATTCCCCTGCTGCTCGTTCTTCTTTTTCTGCTGTCGCCCGTCGTTTCCGTGCGCGCGCAGCAGAAGGTCGAGGAAGTGACGCAGATCCAGTTGCCATCAAACCCGGTCAGTGACTTCATTGCCTATTACCAGTCCATCACCGGAAAACGGGTCGTCGCAGATGCCACCGTCATGGCCGGCGGCCCGAATCTCACCCTTGTCGTTCCGCAATCCGTCACGAAGCAGCAGGCGGCGGAACTCATCAAGTCCGTGCTCGTGCTCAACGGCTTCACCCTCGTCGATGTCGATGACGAAACCGTCAAGCTCCTCGGCCCCTCGAAATTTCCGCGCAGCGAATCCGTTCCGCTCTACACCGATCCCTCGCAACTTCCGGCCGGCGACGAAGTGGTGAGCTACTTCATGCCCCTGCGCTACCTCAAGAGCGACGAAGCCGCCAACGCCTTCGCGAATTACGCGCCCAATCGCCCGTTCGGCAGCGTCGTCCAGGTGCCGAGCGTGAATGCCGTCGTCATCACGGAGACCGCCACGTTCGTCCGCCGCTTGATCGAGTTGAAGGACGTGATCGACGTGCAGGGCGCCCGCACCGCCACGAAATTTTTTCCGCTTGTGCGAGCCGACGCCGAGAACATCGTCGAGATTCTCTCGAAGCTTTTTGAGAAGCCCGATGGCGCCATTGCCGTCGTGACCAACCGTCCTCCCCCTCAGCCCGGCCAGCCCGGTCAGCCCGCCGTTCCGGTGAACAATAATGTGGCGGCACTCTCGCTGTCCGGCCCCGCGCAAAAGGTGCAGGTCTTCGCCGTGAAGCGCACGAATACCGTGATGGTCGTCGCGCCGGAGGATCAGATGTCTTACATCAAGGATCTCATCGACAACCTGGATTCCGAGGTGAACTTCGACCAGCCGCTCGAGCAGCCGCTGCGCTTCGTCAAGGCCGGAGACGTCCTTCCCGTGCTCGCGAACATGCTCGCCGAGGGCGAGGACAAGAAAAATGGAGGCACGCCGCAGATTGCGGGCGTGGAGAACAACAACTCCAGTCAGCAAAACGGCAACTCGAACAACTCCGCCAACAGCAATTCCGGCTACAATGGCAACGGCAGCGGCGGCAGCGGCGGCAATTTGTCCGTGGACAACTCGACCAGCTTCAACGTCGAGGAGAGCACGCCGCAATCCGTCACCGTCGGCAACGCGCGCATCATTGCGGATCGCAGCGTGAACAAGATCATCGTGATCGGGCCGCCCGAGTCGAAGCTCAAGGCGAAGCAGGTGCTCGAGATGCTCGACCAGCGGCCGAAACAGGTTTATCTCGCCGTCGTCATCGGCCAGCTCACGCTCGGCAAGAACCTCGAATACGGCATCAACTATCTCTACAAGGGCACGAATCCCGAGGCCGGCTTGATCCGCGCGCTCGGCGCCGGCTCCACCGGCGATATTGGCAATCTGATCAAGAGCCGCAATGGCTCCATCGATGTCGTGCCCGACACGAGCACGGTGACGAACACCGCGGTCAACGCCGCCGCCAGCGCCATTCCGATTCTTTCCGGCCTCACCATCTACGGTTCGATCGCAAATTCCGTGGACGTCCTCGCCCGCGCGATGGCGGCGACGAACAAGTTCCAGGTGATCTCGCGCCCCGTCGTTTACACCGCGAACGGCCAGGCGGCGAAAATCAGCTCCGGCACCTCGGTGCCCGTCGCCTCCGGCACGCTCACGTCCGCGATCGACTCGGGCAGTAACAATAACAACAACCTTGGCAGCAGCATCGCCTCGAACGTCGAATACAAGGACATCGTTCTCGAGCTCGAGGTGCAGCCGCTCATCAACTCCGACCACGAGGTCACGCTGCGCATCAAGCAGAAGAACGACACCATCCAGGGCCAGACCACCGTCGCGGGAAATCCCTATCCGACGCTCGGCGTGCAGGGGCTCAATACGACGATCACCGTCCCGAATCGCAACACCGTCGTCCTCGGCGGCCTCATCAGCGAACAGGACGATCTCTCGCAGACCGGCATTCCGCTGCTGAAGGACATTCCCTACGTCGGCGCGCTCTTCGGCTCCACGGTGAAGAACAAGACGCGCCGCGAGCTCATCATCATGATCCAGCCCTTCATCGTGGATACCGACGAGAAGCTGGCCGAGGTCAACTACATCGAGCGCGCGAACACGGGCTTCAAGGGCGAGCACCTCTTCGACCAACCCGTGCCGATCCGAAAAGCCACCCTGCCAGCCACGCTGCCGATACCCGAGGATTTAACGAGTCCGAAATAGCGCCAGGTTTTCGCCATTCCTCCATGACCACGACCGTCGGCAATCCGATCCTCGACGCCATTGGCGATGCCCTCCGCGCCGCCGGGACGGAAGCCACGCCCGTCCTTCTCGATGCGGCCTCGCAGGCGCTGGCGATCCAGCGCTCCGCCGTGCGGGCGGTGCTCGACGTCGAAGGTAGCGGCATTTCCGAGACGGCGTTTTTGAAGGCCCTGGCCGCCCGCGTGGGCATGGAGTGGTTCGAGCCGCCGACCGAGGGCGTGAAATCCTTTTCGCGCACGTTTCCCGCCCGCCTGGCCCTGCGCTATCATCTCATTCCGACCGTGCAGTCCGAGGAAGCGCTTGTTCTCGCGGGCTACGATCCTTTCGACTACCTCGCCCGCGCTGCGGTGCGTCAGCAATTTCCCGGCCGCGTGCGCTTCGTCCTCTCGACGCGGAAGATGATCGTTGCCGCGATCAAGCAGCACTATGGCGTCGGCGCCGAGACGTTCGAGGAACTGCTCGAGGGCCGCGAGGAGGAGGGCGTCGATCTCGACAGCGTCGAGGAAGTGAACGTGCTCGATGCCGACGACTCCGAGGCGTCGGTGATGAAATTCGTGAACCAGATCCTGCGCGAGGCGCTCGTCGAGCGGGCGACGGACATCCACGTCGAGCCGCTCGGCAACGACCTGCGCATTCGCTACCGCATCGACGGCGTGCTCCACGAGGTGCCCGTGCCGCAGAATATCAAGATGCTCCAGGCCTCCGTGCTCTCGCGCATCAAGATCATGTCGAACCTCGACATCGCCGAGCGCCGCATCCCGCAGGACGGCCGCATCAACCTCGAACTCGGCGGCGAATCCATCGACGTGCGTGTCGCGACGATTCCCTCCGTCACCGGCGAAACCATCAGCCTGCGTCTGCTCGGGCAGGAACGCTTCGACTTCGAGCGCCTCGGCCTCGACGCGGAATGCGAAAAGACCGTGCGCAATTTTCTCGCGATGCCCAACGGCATCGTCCTCGTCACCGGCCCCACCGGCTGCGGCAAATCGACGAGCCTCTACACGTTCCTTTCGTCGCTGAACACCCAGCAGCGCCGCATCGTCACCATCGAGGATCCCGTCGAGCACAAGCTCCACGGCGTGATCCAGATCGCCGTGCGCTCCGAGATCGGGCTCACGTTCGCGAGCGCGCTGCGCAGCGTGCTGCGTGGCGATCCGAACGTCATCATGGTCGGTGAAATGCGCGATCTCGAGACCGCCGAAATCGCCGTGCGCGCCGCGCTCACCGGTCACCTCGTGTTCAGCACGCTGCACACGAACGATTCCGTGAGCGGTATCACGCGTCTCATCGACATGGGCGTGGAACCGTTTCTCATCGGCACGTCCGTGCGTGGGTTCATCGCCCAGCGCCTCGTCCGCCGGCTCTGTCCCGAGTGCAAGAAGGCGGATACGCACGCGGCCGGCTTCCTTGAGAGCATCGGCTTCCCGAAGGAATGGGCCGGCGCGACCTACGGACCGAACGGCTGCGACGCCTGCCGCGGCACCGGCTACCGCGGCCGCACCGCGCTCTATGAAATTTGCCAGGTCACCCCGGCGTTGCAGGATCTCATCCAGCAAAAGGCCATCCCGAGCGTGCTGCGCGCGAAGGCGGTCGAGGAAGGCCTCGTTTCGCTGCGCAGCTACGGCTGGAAACGCGTGATCGAGGGCACGACCTCGGTCGAGGAAATCCTGCGCGTGACCTCCGCTGACGTCGGCGCGCTCGACGAGTAAGCGATGGAAACGTTTCGCTTCAAGGCCGCCAACGAGGCCGGTGCGGTCGAGGTCGGCACGCTCTCGGCGCGGTCCAAGGTCGAGGCCTACGACCAGCTGCGCGCGCGAAAACTTCGTCCCGTTTCCATCGAGATCGAGGCGACGGGCAAGCCGGCGACCGGCTCCGGCGCGGCGAGCGAAGCCGCCGGCCCGGTGCAACATCTCGCCGGCGCGCAAATGCTGCTCTTCACCGAGGAGCTTTCCGAAATGCTCGACTCCGGCCTCCAGCTCGAGCCGGCGCTGCGCGTGATCGAGTCGCGCAGCGAAAAATCCGCGTTGCAGCCGGTGGCCGCGTTTCTCCGCCAGCAGGTGCGCGACGGCCTCAGCTTCTCGAACGCCCTGCGCTCGTGCGGCAAATGTTTCTCCGAGCTGTTTTGCAGCATGGTCGCGGCCGGCGAGGCGGCGGGCGCGCTGCCGAGCATCCTCAAGCGCCAGGCGGAATATTTCGCGATCATGGCGGACCTCCGTCGCCGCGTAACGATGGCGCTGATCTATCCCAGCATCGTCTTCTGCGCGGGCATCGGACTCATGATCATCTTCATGACCTTCCTGCTCCCGCAGCTCACGCAGATGCTCCAGCGCAACGGCGGCAACCTGCCGTTCATGACGCAAATGCTCATCAGCACGAACGAGTTCTTCGCGCACTACTGGTGGCTCGTCCTGCTGCTCATTGCGGTCATTGCGGCGGGGTTCACGGCCTGGCGGCGCACGCCGGAAGGGCACATGGAATGGGACCGCATCTCGCTGCGCCTTCCGATGCTCGGGCAGGTCTTCCGCGGACGTTTCTTCGCCGAATTCTCGCAGACGCTGGCCACGCTCGTCGCCAACGGCGTGACGCTGCTCAACGGTCTCACGCTCCTCGAACGCGCCACGCCGAACATCTACATCAAGAAGCTGCTCGTGCGCCTCACCGACCGAGTGGGCGAGGGAAGTTCGCTCTCCTCGGCGATGCGCGCGGTCGCATTCTTTCCGCCCGAGATGCTCGACATGATCACGGTGGGCGAGCAGACCGGCAACCTCGCCGGCGCGCTCGAACGCAGCGCGAAACGCTACGATCGCGAGTTTTCGAATCGTATCGCGCAGGTGACGAGCCTCATCCAGCCGGCGACGATCATGGTCGTCGCGCTCTTCGTCGGCGTGATTGCCTACTCGATGATCACCGGCATCTTCGCGTCGGTGAAGGGCATCAATTCCCGCCCGACTTCGGCCTCACAGACGATCCCGCAATAGCCGGGAAGCGGGTATCGGCGCTACCGGCGCCGAAATCGGCCGGTGACCGTGACGCCGTCGGAGGACTTGGCGGCCAGAACGAGTGTCTTCCCGTTGATCACGCGAAAATGAGTCGAGCTGGAGTGATCGCTTTCAATATTCGTTAACGTTACGGAAAAGGTGCCGTGGGAGATCAACCAATCACCGGTCGACAGGGCCAGCCCCTCCCCATTCTTAGAGCTGAACGCGTCGGCGGATCCGGCGACTCCGACGTAGGGCCCGTCGGCAGGGGCGTCGGAATAGAATTTGACGGTCGCGCGGAAAATGTTCCCGGCTTGGTCCTTGATGAGGGAGCGCTCCAGCAGTCCGGTGGTCTGGAATGTTCTGAAAACATATGCCGCGGGCTGCCTTTGCACCTTGCCGCCCGACGTTACGATCCGCACCCCGACCCAAGTTCCGAGCAGATCGTGCCGGGTCAGCGCGAACGTGGGGGGAACGAACAGTCCAAGGGCCGCGATGATCGCGAGGCGGGTCATGGGGATACCGGAACAGACCATTCCTCCGCCCCGGCCACAAGGAAAAGTCACCGGTCCGGGCATTGGAATGCGGGAGGGCAGCCGTGCCGACCGAGGCCGCCGGCTATTCTGCAATGGTCGCCGAAAGCTCGGCGGCGGGCGCCGACGGAGCGCCGTCTACGTCTGCGTGGCGACGATTTCGCGCAGCACGAAGGGCAGGATGCCGCCGTGGCGATAGTAATCGACCTCGATCGGCGTATCGATGCGCAGCTTCACGGTTTGATCGACGACGGTGCCGTCGGCCTTCGTGATGCGCAACGTGACGTCCTGGCGCGGGACGATTTCATCCGACAATCCGACGACGCTGAACGTCTCCGTGCCGTCGAGGCCGAGCGTTTGCGCGCTCACGCCCTCGGGAAATTGCAGCGGGAGCACGCCCATGCCGCAGAGGTTGCTGCGGTGGATGCGCTCGAAGCTCTGCGCGACCACGGCCTTCACGCCGAGCAGGCAGGTGCCCTTCGCCGCCCAGTCGCGGCTGGAGCCGGTGCCGTATTCCTGGCCGGCGAGGATGATGAGCGGCGTGCCCTCTTCCTTGTAGGCCATGCAGGCGTCGTAGATGAACGTCGGCTTCGCGCCGGGCTTGTCGGTGGAGATTTCCTTGTCGGGCGCGGCCACATCCTTGGCGCCGAAGTAGAGCGTGTAGCCGCCCTCGATGCCGGGGACCATGAGGTTCTTGATGCGGACGTTCGCGAACGTGCCGCGCGTCATCACGCGGTCGTTGCCGCGGCGGGAGCCGTAGCTATTGAAATCCTCGGCGGTCACGCCGTTCTCGAGCAGGAACTTGCCGGCCGGGCTGGTCTTCTTGATCGCGCCGGCGGGCGAGATGTGGTCCGTCGTCACGCTGTCGCCGAAGATGCCAAGCGGGCGGCAGTTCGTGATTTCGGCGATGGTGCCGGGTTCCATGCCGAAGCTCGTGAAGAACGGCGGCTCCTGGATGTAGGTGCTCGCGGCGTCCCATTCGTAGATCGCGCCGGTGGAGGAGGGGATCTCGTTCCACTTGGGATTCTGCTCCGCGAAGTCGGTGTAGAGCTTGCGGAAGACTTCCGGCTTGAGCGCGGAAGCCATCGCCTCGCGGATTTCGCCAAGGCTTGGCCAGATGTCCTTCAAATACACGTCCGCACCGTCGCTGCCCTTGCCGATTGGCTCGGTGCTGAGGTCGATATCGACGGTGCCGGCGAGCGCGAAGGCGACGACGAGCGGCGGCGACATGAGGAAGTTCGCGCGGATGTTCTGGTGGACGCGGGCCTCGAAGTTGCGGTTGCCCGAGAGCACGCTCGCGGCGACGAGATCGTTCTTCGTGATTGCCTCCTCGAGCGCGGGATGCAGCGGGCCGGAATTGCCGATGCAGGTCGTGCAACCGTAGCCGACGGTCTGGAAGCCGAGCTTGTCGAAGTAAGGCTGGAGGCCGGTCTTTTCGAGATAATCGGTGACGACGCGGGAGCCGGGCCCGAGCGAGGTCTTCACGAACGGATTCACCGTGAGGCCTTTCTCGACGGCCTTCTTCGCGAGCAGCGCCGCGCCCAGCATCACGCTCGGGTTCGACGTGTTCGTGCAGCTCGTGATGGCGGCGATGAGAACGGTGCCGTTGCCCACGGTCACGTCGGCCGTTTTGTAGGGCGAGGGGTAATCGCTCACCTTGTCGCCGGTCGGGCGGTTATCGAGCATCTCCTCCTTCGCGCGCGGCTGGCCCTCGAGGAAGTGATTTTTCTCGCCGTCGGTGGAGGGCAACGCGGGCTCGGTGCCGGCGCCGGCGCCGTTGATGTGGACAGGAATTTTCACCGCCATGTCGGCGGCGGATTTGCCGTAGCCGCCTTCGCTGAGCGGCTTCTCGATGAGGCCCTCGAAGGTCGATTTGAGCTCGGGCAGATTGATGCGATCCTGCGGCCGCTTCGGGCCGGCCACGCCGGGCACGATGGTGTCGAGGTCGAGCGAGAGTTCCACGCTGTAATCCACCTCGCCCACGCGCGGGATGCCCCAGAGGCCCTGCGCCTTGTAGTAGGCCTCGAACGTCGCGCAGAGCTCGTCGCTGCGACCGGTGCCCTTGAGGTAGGCGAGCGTCTCCTCGTCCACGCCGAAGAAGCCCATCGTCGCGCCGTATTCCGGCGCCATGTTTGCGATCGTCGCGCGATCCGTGACCGAGAGCGCGGCCGCGCCCTCGCCGAAGAATTCCACGAACTTGCCGACGACCTTCTGCTTGCGCAGCATTTCCGTCACGCGCAGCACGAGATCCGTCGCGGTCACGCCTTCCTTGATCGTGCCGGTGAGGTTCACGCCGACCACCTCGGGCGTGAGGAAATACACGGGCTGGCCGAGCATGCCGGCCTCGGCCTCGATGCCGCCCACGCCCCAGCCGACGACGCCCAGGCCGTTGATCATCGTCGTGTGCGAATCCGTTCCGACGAGCGTGTCGGGATAGTAGAAGCCGCCCTTTTCAAGCACGCCCTTGGCGAGATACTCGAGGTTCACCTGGTGGACGATGCCGATTCCGGGAGGCACCACGCCGAACGTCTCGAAGGCCTGCTGACCCCACTTGAGGAACTGGTAGCGCTCGCGGTTGCGGGCGAACTCGATCGCGAGATTCTGCTTAAGCGCGTCGGCGCTGCCGAAGAAATCCACCTGCACCGAGTGATCCACCACGAGATCGACCGGCACGAGCGGCTCGATCACGCCGGCGTTCTTGCCGAGCTTGTTCACGGCGCTGCGCATCGCCGCGAGATCGACGAGGAGCGGCACGCCGGTGAAATCCTGCAACACGATGCGCGCGACGACGAACGGGATTTCCTCGAGCGCGGGCGACTTCGCATTCCAGTTCGCGAGCGTCTCGACGTCCTTCGGCGTTACCTTCTTGCCGTCGCAATTGCGCAGCACGGATTCCAGCACGATTCGGATCGAAATCGGCAACCGCGAGATCGGCCCGACGCCCGCCTCCTCCAATGCCGGCAGCGAGAAATACTTACCCTCTTTGCCATCCCCTGTGGTGAACGTGCGAACCGTCGAAAATGCGTCAGACATGTTGCGAAAAAGAAAGCGTCTTTCGTGCCGCAGCGGCAAGGGAAATTGCGGAGGATTGCGCTCCGGGCAGATACGGGGATTGGCATTCGCCGCCGGACGACTTAGAAAATCGGACTCCCCGATCCGCGATTCCTTTTATGCGCTGCGTTTCGACTGCCGGCCCTCGCAAATCGTCGGTTGACCTGCGTCCCTTCAAAGCATGACTCCCCGGCAAATCATTCCCACGTTGGTGCTCGGGATCGCGATCGGTGCGGAGGCGGCGGACACGGCGCCTTTCGTCACCGGCGTGGCGAATCAAACCCGGAGCGCGAGCGCGGTCATTGGCCCCCTGAATTTCTTCGTCGCCGATGCGGAAACGGCGGCCTCCGCCCTCACTGTCACGGCCGCATCGTCCAACCCCACCATCCTGCCGGCATCGGGCATCACCCTCGGCGGGATAGATGTCCACCGCACGCTCATGCTCACGCCCGCGGCCAATCAATTTGGCACCGCCATCGTGACGCTCACCGTGAGCGACGGCGCGCTCACCGGCAGCCAGCAATTTACCGTGACCATCAACGACGGTGCGAGCGTGAGCGGTAATGCGCCTCCGATCATCGGCGGAGTGCCGAATCAAGTCGTCGCCGTCGGACAGAAAATGGGACCGCTGAATTTCGTGGTCGCCGATGGCGCGACGAGCAACGGCAGCCTCGTCGTCACCGCCACTTCCTCGAATCCCACGCTCACGCCCACGATCCAGCTCGGCGGCACGGCCAGCAGTCGCACCGTCGCCCTCACACCCGCGGCCGGGCAGACGGGCACGGCGACCCTCACGCTCACCACGACCGACGGGGGAGGGCTTACCGCGAGCACGGCTTTCCTCCTGACCGTCACGCCGGCAAACACCGCCCCGACGATTTCCATATCCGGCAACGAAGTCATTACCGCCGGCGCGCCACCACCCCGGATGAACGTTGCCATCGGCGACGCGGAGACCGCGCCGGCCAGCCTGTGGATGACCGCACGCTCCTCGAATCAGGCATTGCTTCCGGATGCCAGCCTCACGACCGGCGGCACGGGAGGCACGCGCACGCTCGATTTTACTCCCGTCGCCGGACAGACGGGCGCAGCCATGGTGACCCTCACGGTGACCGACGGCGGCGGCATGACCGCGGCCACCGAATTCCTCTTTGTGGTCTCGGACCAAAGCGCGCCAGCCGCCCAGTTCCTGCGGCCCAAGGGCATCTATGCGCTCGATAGTGCGCTCGGCGGCACCCACAACGGCACGAGTCTGCGCGACGGGAATATCCGCGACTATCCCTTCGTCGATGGCTACGTGCTGCATGTCGCGTGGGATGCCGTGGAGACCGCCCCCGGCGTCGAGGATTTCTTCATCATCCAAAATGCGCTGACGAAGCTCCCCGCCGGCCAGAAGCTCTCGCTCATTCTCGCGCCCACCGAACCGGCGGACATCGCCGCCACGCCGGGCGTCACCACCTGGGTGGATTCCTCCGGCGGCTCGGCCGTCATCCGCGCGGTGCCGTGGGATCCGTATCTTCGCGAGCGGCGCGCCGCCTTTCTCCACGCGCTCGCCACCGCCATTTTCGACGGCGTGGCGCTGCGCGACGATCCGCGCCTCTCCGTCATCAATCCCTTTCTGCCCGGCGGCAGCGGCGGCCTGCGCGATCCCTCGCCCGCCCAGCCGCTTAGCAGCCTCCCCGGCTACACGCGCGCGAAGTTCCTCGGCGCCGCGCAGGATGAATTGCGCACGCTCAGCGCCGAATTTCCGCGCACTTTCGTGCAGATTGGTTTCTGGCCGATCCTCGACGGCGAAAACTCCATCTATGGCGGCACGCCCGCGTGGGACTGGCTGCGGCAGCAATTGCTCGCCGAGTTCAACGGACTCACCCGCCCGCATATCGGCTTCTTCATGGACAACCTCGCCGCCAACCGCCAGGCGCCGGGGCAGGCCCCGCCGACCGGCTTTCCCAACACGACCTTCGCCGCCCCGATGTTCCAGTCCCGCGACGCCGCGTTCAATGGCTTCGAAGCGCTCGGCCCGTGGATTCAGCCCTTCAAGACCGGCACCTCCAACAGTATCGCGATCAACACCCTCAACGGCACCCCCGCCGACGGCATCGAGACTGCCTACAACACCTACGGCACGACCTACGTGGAAATTTACGCCGCCGACCTCGACGTCGCCGCCTTCCAGCCCATGCTCCAGCGCTGGCACGACTTCTACGCCGGCGTTACGCCGAATCCCGCTTCCGACGAAGACGGCGACGGCCTGCCGCTCGCCTGGGAACAATCCACCGGCCTGAATCCGCGCGTGAATGCCGGCAACGACGGCGCCACCGGCGACCCCGATGGCGACCGGCAAACGAATACCCAGGAATACGTCGCCGGCACCCGGCCGCTCGATGCGAGCAGTCGATTCGGAATCACCGCGACGAGTCTCCAATCCGACGGCTCGCTTATCGGAGTTTTCGACGCCGTCGCGGGCAAAAGCTACACCGTGCAATTCTCCCCCGACCTCGCAACGTGGAGCAAGCTGCTCGACGCCACCGCGAGCACGACCGGCCCCGCCACGTTCACCGCCCCCGCGCCCGCCGGCCCCCGCCGCTTCTACCGCGTCGTCACCCCCGCCGTTCCGTGAGGGAGTCGCCCGGCCGCAGGGGGTCGAAATAGTCTTCCTATTCCCGGAAGTGGGAAGCGACCGCCGCTGCACGAAAACGGAGAGTGTCGCAACCTTGATTTATTTTCATATTTCTTCATGCTGAAAGTATGAAAATCACCGTCGATATCCCTGAGAAGGATTTGAAAGACATCATGCGTTTTTCCGGTGAGAAGAAGAAAGGTCCCGCCATCTCGAAGTTTCTGGCCGCCGAGCTGATGTTGCGGCGGCGGCGGGAGCTTTCGGACGAAGTCATGTCGGGAAAGGTGCGGTTCGAGTTTCCCCATTACGAAGCCACGCAGGAGCTCGACCGGAAAAGCCCGTGGGACAAGTAATCGACACCTGCGTCTGGATCGACCAACTGCGGAAAAGCACTCCCGACAGCACCCGGCAGGTTGCGAACAAGGCCGTGAACCAGGCGGACGCCCTGCTGTGCGAACCGGTCCGCTTTGAGCTTCTCAACGGCGCCGCTCGGCGCGAACGCCCGCCGCTGCTGCGCCGGCTGGAGACGATGCCGCTGCTCCCCACTCCACCCCAGCTTTGGAACGATGCCGCCGATCTTGCCGCCGGGGCGTCCGACGCCGGACTGCGCGTGCCTTCGCTCGATCTCCTCATCGCCGCCCTTTGCATCCATCACGCGGTGGCGTTGACGACATTCGACGCCCACTTCGCCGCCCTCGCCAAAATTTCCAAGCTCCGCGTCAACCTGCTGATTCGCCCGGACTGAAAGCGCGCAGGGAAATCCTCGCCGAGGCGCGAAGACGCGGAGGAAAGGCATGTCCGGCGGCTGCCGCACTTCTTCCGGAGGCGGCGTCGAGCGTCAGTCGGCTCGCCTGAACGCGACCACGAGTTCCGAGCCCTCGCCCCACGCCTCACCGTCGTAGCCGCCGAAAAGTCCCGTCGTCTCAAAGCCGTGCCCCCGCACGAGTTCCAGTAGTTCGTCGGGGAACCAGACCCGCATTGCGATCTCGAGCCTGGCTTCATCGATCGGTGCCCCGGCCGCGTCGTGCCGGCGGTAGGTGACGACCGGATAAACGATGAGTGGGTTGTCGCGATGGCGCGTGCAGTTCTCCGTGATCCACACCGTATCGCCGCCGTCGGGCCGGGCCCAGCCATGGGCGATCCCGTCGCGCGCGTCCCAGCGCGCCTTCAATTCCGCCGCCGGGCCGCGCGGGCGGAACGTATTGAGGATCGCCTCGCCGCCCGGGGCGAGATGCCGCGCGATGCATCGCATCAGCCCGAGCACCTGCGCGTCGGTCTCCAGATTTTGCATCACGCGGAATGGTGCGGTGATCAGATCGAACCGCGGCATCCGTCCCGTGAGGTCGAAGTCCGTGATGTCCGCCACCTCCACCCGCGCCCGCCGCTCGTCAATGCCGGCCCCGGCGAGCTTCTCCCGGCACACCGCCAGCATCGCGGGGGAATGATCGAGTCCCTGCACGTATCCCGCCGCCCCGGCCAGCGGCACGAGCACGCGTCCCGTGCCACAGCCCAGCTCGAGCACCCGCGTCCGAGCGGTGACGCGGGCCCGGTAGAAATCCACGTCGCCCGGCGGCGGCTCGGAGAATTTGTCGTAATACGCGACGGCTTCCTGGCGGTAATCGGCGGACATGCGAAAATGCCGGTAGCGAACGCCGCTACTCGATGCTCTTGAAGAACACGCTGCCCTTGCCGGGCGGCAGCGCCAGCGTGAGCGAGCGATTGCGGGAGGTGAGATTCGGGAACGAAACCGACACCGTCTTCCACTGGCCGTAGGGCTTCAGCGACTTCGGCTGGTAATACCACGTCGCATCCTGCAGGCGCGGCAGCAGGTCGCATTTCGGCCAGACCTCCGCGCTCCACACGTAGCCGCCGCCTTCCCGGAAATCGACCTTCGTGTATTCGCGCGACTCCGCGGCCGGCGCAAAATCCGCCGATGCCCGCACGGTGATCTTCGCCGCCACGGCCTTGTCCACCGCGAGCGGATGCAGCAACTGCTTGATCCACGTCCATTGCGTGGAGCGCAGCGGCACCTCGAGCACGCGATCCGCGCCCGCCACCTCGGTGGGCGACACCGTGCCGTCCGCCTTCAGCCAGACGACCTGCCCGCTGCCCTGCCACCCGGCCTTCCCCTTGGAAAAATCCCCATTGGAGAGCGCCTGCGCCGGCGCGGAGGAAATGCCGAGAGCCAAAAGAACGAAGAGGAGCGAGGTGCGAATCATGGGAAAAGGGAACGCCTCCACGTGTCGCAAAACCGGCCCCTGGATGCACGGGAAAACGCCGACCAATGTCCGCGGACGCATCGAGGGCCTCGACGAGGCGCCGCCCGTTTCAGCCTACGGCTCCAGCTCGAGCAACTCGGCGAGCCGCTCCAGTTCGATCGTGGCGGAATCGATCAGGAGGGGGCAC
>JGI24033J26618_1000047_pt1 | contig 17345 bp, 14 predicted proteins | sample KBSMisM7withPhiX_FD_26618 | JGI IMG/M metagenome (IMG submission 26618)
GGAATCATTCATCCCGGCCGGGTTCGCGATTTTTTCGATGTGAATCGCGACGGCACCCGCCGATTACTGGAAGCCGCCGTCGCGGCCGGAGTGCGGAGGGCGGTCATCGTCTCGTCGAACTCGCCCTGCGGGTGCAATCCGCACCCCGATCACCTCTTTGACGAGCTCTCACCCTACCACCCCTACATGAATTACGGGCGCTCCAAGATGGAGATGGAACTGCTCGCGCTGGACTACCATCGGCGTGGGCTCCTGGAGGTGGTGCTAGTGCGCGCCCCGTGGTTTTACGGACCGCACCAGCCACCGCGGCAGGTGCTGTTTTTTGAAATGGTGCGGGACGGCAAGGCACCCGTGGTGGGCAGCGGCGAAAATCTCCGCTCGATGGCCTACACCGAAAACCTCACCCAGGGACTGATTCTCGCCGCGTCCGTTCCCAAGGCTGCCGGCGAGATCTACTGGATCGCTGACGAGCGCCCTTACAGCATGAACGAGATCATCGACACGATCGAGCGTTTGCTCGAGGAGGAGTTCGGACAAACCTGCGCCCACAAGCGCATGCGTCTTCCCGGCGTTGCCAGCGAGGTGGCCCTGTTGATCGACGCGACATTGCAGCGGGCCGGCCTCTACCATCAGAAAATCCACGTCCTTTCCGAGATGAACAAATCGATCGCGTGCCGGATCGACAAGGCGAAGCGCGACCTCGGCTACGCGCCAACCGTTGCCCTCGAGCAAGGCATGCGCCGCAGCCTCGCCGAGGTGTTCGCCGTCTCCGCCCGCCCGACTCCATGATGAAAAAAGTTCTTATTACCGGTGGGTCGGGATACTTCGGCTCTCTCCTGCTGCGGAAACTGCTCGAACGCGGGAAGCCGTGCGCCGTGCTCGACATCAACGACGCCGAGGACCGTCCCGCCGAGGTGCAGTTCATCCGGGCCGACATCCGCGACGCCGCGGCCGTGCGCGCGGCCTGCGAGGGCGTGGATGCCATCTTTCACAACGTCGCCCAAGTGCCGCTGGCAAAGGACAAGGAAGCGTTCGATTCCGTCAATCGACAGGGGACGGAGAACCTACTCGAGGCGGCCTTGCAAGCCGGCGTGGGCAAGGTGGTTTACACCTCCTCCAGCGCGGTTTTTGGCGTGCCAAAGGTCAATCCCGTCGTTGAGGATATGACCCCTCAGCCGCAGGAAGCCTACGGTATGGCCAAGCTCGACGGTGAAAAATCCTGCCATCGCTATTCCGACCGGGGGCTTGATGTTTCCATCATTCGCCCGCGCACCATCATGGGGCATGGGCGGTTGGGCATCTTCCAGATCCTCTTTGAGTGGATCCGAAGCGGTAACAACGTGCCCGTGCTGGGCAAGGGGGACAATATCTACCAATTCGTTCACGCCGATGATCTGGCCGAGGCCTGCGTGCTCGCTGCGGAGAGGCCCGGATCTCGCATCTATAACTGTGGCACGGACCGCTTCGGCACGATGCGCGAGGTTCTCGAAAGTCTCTGTGCGCATGCGGCGACGGGCGCCCGGGTCCGCTCGATTCCCATGGGACCCGCCATCACAGGCATGAAGCTTACGAGTGCCGTCGGCCTTTCCCCGCTCGGGGCTTATCATGCCCTCATGTATGGACGCTCGATGTATTTCGATGTCAGTCGGGCCAAAACCGAGTTGAATTGGCAGCCAAAATTCTCCAACGAGGAGATGTTTATCGACAGTTACGAATGGTATCTGCGCAACCGGGACGCAGTGCTGGCGCAAAAGGATGGCGCCAGTCATCATCGCTCGGCGGTCAAGGAAGGTGTTCTCGGTCTGGTGAAACGATTCCTGTGAAACCATCGACCATCGCGTGGATGTTTGTGGCGGCCGCGGCCGTGAATTCCTGCATCGGGAATGTGCTGCTTAAGCAGTCGCGGCTCAAGGCACAGGACGGGAGTTTACTTACTCTTTTGCTATCGCCGTGGTTTATGGGAGGTCTCTTCTTCTACGGCATCAATGTCGTCCTATTCGCAAAAGCATTGGATAAACTTCCCGTTTCGATTGCTTATCCTGTCCTGGCGGCTGGAGGATTTGCAATCCTTTCCATTGCAAGCGCCCTTATCTTTAAGGAGGCATTAACCACTGTTCAATGGCTTGGGTTAGGGATAACTATTTTTGGGATCTTTTTACTCGCAAGATCATAGTAACTAAATTTGTCGTTTATGGATCCTAATCTTAGAAGTATTTGTTCTTCTCGCATGCGCGAAACGCTTTGGGCGTTTATGGCTATCGCCGTTTGTTGGCTGGGATTCGTATCATTCTGGGGATTTCGATTCCTCGGGGCGAGTTTAGATGGGTGGTATCAAAGCTATTCTTGGTTGCTTCTTCAGGGTCAAATTCCATACCGGGACTTCTACGTCTACACCACGCCGTTTTCTATCCTAAAGGGGGCTTTTGTGTTGCACTTCTTAGGTGATAATCTGGCCGTTTGGCGTGGGGTGGGAATCTTCGAGCGCATGATCATGGGTTGGATATTATATCTGTGGATTCGATATTACGCATCCTCCGTAGCCGCTCTGATCAGCGCAATCACCACGTTGATTCTATTTTCGACTCACTGCTTAGAAATTCTAAATTATTGCAATACCGACGCGTTGTTTTATATGACGATCGCCGGCTGGTTGGCCTGCCGCGCTATTCATGCCGATGGCAGGGCCAGGGTTGTTGCATGGGTTTTATCTGGCTTTTTTGCTGCGCTCGTCGGGTGGACTAAACATACGATGGGGGTGGGTGCCGTTGTTGCTATCGGCATTACATTGCTGGTAGGTCTGTGGAATCGGGAATTCAGGCTTTCGCATTTGGCGGCGTTTGGAGTTGGTTTACTCTTATGCAGCGTTCCAATAATGTGTTGGATCGCGTTAGAAGGGGCTTGGCCTGCCTTTATTTCCGCAATTGTTGACGGCGGGTCGAGCAAGGGGCCGCTTAATAACGTTCTACTTCGTCCGCTTTATAACTATGGAGCGAACGCAAAGCATTTAATGGAGGCTGCCTTGATGGGGGCGGCTGCATGGATGCTCTGGAAGCCTCGTTTTGGAGATGGCAATTCGCCTGCCGGCGTCCGCCTTATTCAATTTGGATATGCGGTCAGCCTGCTGGTGGGATGGATAATGGTGAGCATCGCGGCTGCGGCGGCCGCAATTAATATTTCGATGGCAAAGAGAATCGTTTCTTTGATTTATTCCCTTTGGTGTTCGGGATGCGCGGTTGCTTTGGTTGCATGGGGTGGATTAATCGTGCAGAGGATGTGCAAATCAGAGAGTCGGAAACAATGGTTGGCTGGGATGCTCGTAGTTTCAATTTCAGCATCTTACATTTACATGTATAATCTTTCGGCGGGTTCCATGAACGAGTCGTGGGCTCTTTGGCCGCTTTCTGGATTTGTTCTGGCATTTTTGATTGATGCTGTTCCTCGACGATGGAGTTTAAGTTATCGCTTCGCAGTCGCGCTTATTCCAGTGGGGCTGATTAGTTTCAGCATTGCGGCGAAGTTCGACATTATTTACTCATGGTGGGGGTGGATAGATCATCTCAATGCTCAAGAGCAGCAATGCGAATCGAAGAAACTTAAGGGTATTATTCTTCCTGCGGAACAGGCAAATTGGATTGATTCGGTGGTGCGAGCCATCAAGGCCAATAGTGATCGCAACGACAAAATCCTCGTTGTTCCTCACCTGGCAATGTTATATTGGCTTGCCGAGCGACGACCTGCCACTTATGCACCAGTTTCCTACTTTGACGTATGTCCTGATTACGTGGCAACAGCGGATTCACAAAAAATTTTAAACGATCCTCCGAAAATCATTGTGTGGGAAAAATTCCCCGAGGAATGGGACCAGTTTCATGAACGGCTTTTTCGGGGTGGAAAGCGTTCTGGGCAGCGCGATCTTGCGGCGGCCATTAACCAGTTGATCCCCAAATACCGGCAGATTGTTCCTCCATTTGAGAACGTAAAGGGAGTGCCTATTTTAGTATTTGTGAAAGAACGATGAAATCGATGGCAAAGACTGAAATTCGTGTAGCCGATTACATTGCCCGAACGCTTGCTAACTACGGCGTTCATCATGTCTTTATGGTAACCGGCGGAGGCTCAATGCATTTAAACGATGCCTTTGGGCGGGCTCCTGAGCTTGAGGTGGTTTGCTGCCATCATGAACAGGCCTGCGCCATGGCCGCGGAGAGCTACTTCCGGATGACCAACCGCCTTGCCGCGGTGAACGTGACCACGGGACCCGGCGCGACGAATGCCATCACGGGTGTTTACGGTGCCTACGTGGACTCCATGGGCATGATCGTCGTCTCCGGGCAGGTGAAATGGGAGACGCTCGTGCGCTCGACCGGCCTGCCCCTTCGGCAGCTCGGGGATCAGGAGGTGGACATCATCCGGATGGTCGAGGGCGTCACCAAATACGCCGTCCTCGTCCGGGATCCGCAAACGATCCGCTACCACCTTGAACGGGCCCTGCATCTTGCCGCGCACGGGCGGCCCGGGCCCTGCTGGCTGGACATCCCCGTGAGCGTGCAGGGAGCGTTGATCGATTCGGAAACACTCGCCGGTTACGACCCTGCCGAGGACGCCCTGGAATTCGAGACCGCCGACCTTCCGGCCGTGGTGCGGGAGGTGGTCGAAAAAATGAGCCGGGCCGAGCGCCCCGTGATCTACGTCGGCACCGGCATTCGGCTTTCGGGCGAATTCGAACGGTTCCTGCGCCTGGCAGACCGCCTGGGCGTGCCTGTCGTGACCGCCTGGAATTCCAACGATCTGCTGCCGGACGAGCACCCCGCCTACGCGGGCCGCCCCGGCTCCATCGGCACGCGCGCTGGCAATTTCACGGTCCAGAACGCCGACTTCCTGCTCGTTCTCGGCTGTCGCCTGAACATCCGGCTCGTGAGCTACAATTGGGAAAATTTTGCGCGGGATGCCTTCAAGGTCGTCGTGGACGTGGACGCCGCGGAACTCCGCAAGCCGACCCTGAAGGTGGATCTGCCCGTGCATGCCGATCTGCGGGANTTCCTGCCGCTGTTCGACGATGCCACGGCCGCGTGGGAGCCGGAACCCCGGGCCGCGTGGCTCGGCTGGTGTCGCGAACGGCTCGATCACTATCCCGTCGTGCTTCCCGAGTATTGGGAAAACCGCGAGAGCGTGAATCCCTACTGCTTCGTGGAAAGTTTGTTCGAGCGCCTGGAGGACGACGAGATCATCGCCTGCGCGGATGGCACCGCGTGCGTCACGGCCTTCCAGGCCGCGCGCATCCGTCCCGGCCAGCGGCTGTTCCACAACTCCGGGTGCGCGTCGATGGGCTACGACCTTCCGGCCGCGGTCGGGGCCGCCGTGGCGATGCCGGAGCGGTCCCGCATCATCTGCATCGCCGGCGACGGCAGCATCATGATGAACCTCCAGGAATTGCAGACCATCGCCGGCCGGCGCCTGCCGGTGAAATTATTTGTGCTGAACAACCGGGGCTATCACTCGATCCGCCAGACCCAGCAAAATTTCTTCGCCGATAACATCGTTGGTTGTGGCACGGATTCGGGGCTCAGTTTTCCCGATTTCGAAAAGCTGGCCGGGGTCTTCGGCATGCCTTATCAGCTGGCCCGCACGCACGCGGACCTGGCCCCGGCCATCGAGGCCACGCTCGCCGCGCCAGGGGCCGCGATTTGCGAGATCATGCTCGATCTCGCGCAGCCCTTCGCCCCGAAGCTCTCCTCTCGCAAGCTCGACGACGGCCGTATGGTCACGGCCCCGCTCGAGGACATGGCGCCCTTCCTCAGCCGGGAGGAACTGCAGGCCAACATGTTCCGCCCCATCGCCGCCGACTAACTCTATGCCTGCCGCCCACCTTGCCCTCGTCACCGGCGCCGCCCGGGGAATCGGCGCCGCAATTGCGGACCGTCTTGCCCGGGATGGCGTCGAGGTGCTTCGCCCTGGCCGTGCGGAACTCGACCTCGCCTCGCCCGCCTCGATCGATGCCTACGCCGAGAAGATCCGCCCCCTGGGAGTCGACATCCTCGTGAACAACGCCGGGATCAACCCCCTCGCGCCGCTCGAGGAAATCACCGCGCAAAATTGGGAGCAGACGCTCCAGGTGAACCTCACCGCGCCCTTCCGCCTGCTCCAGGCGGTGGCCCCGGGAATGCGGAGCCGCGGATGGGGCCGCGTCGTCAACGTGAGTTCGATCTTCGGCGTCTTCGCCCGCCCGCAGCGGGGCGCTTACTCCGCGGCGAAGTCCGGCATCAATGGCCTCACCCGCTCCGCGGCGGTGGAATTCGGCGCCGATGGCGTGCTCGTGAATTCCATCTGCCCGGGCTACGTCGAGACCGAGCTCACCCGGCAGAACAACTCCCCGGAGACCCTGGCCGCCATCGCGACGGGCATCCCGCTGCGGCGCCTCGCCCAACCCGACGAAATCGCCGCCTTTGCCGTCTATCTCTGCAGCGAAGCGAATACCTATCTCACCGGCCAGACCCTGCTCATCGACGGAGGATTCTCATGCGTCTAGCGCTCACCATCAAAAGCAGCATTCACGACTACGCCGTTGACGAGGTCGGCGATCTGGCGGCCAGCCTTTCCGCCGACTTCGACCCCGCCGCCGACTTCATCATCGCCGATCACCGGGTGGCCGGGCATTTTCCACCGGGGTTGCTTCCGCCGGAGCGGAGCTGCCTGATCGACGCCTCGGAGGAGGCGAAATCCTACCTGGCCATCGGCCCCGTCATTCAACGTGTGCTCGAGGCCGGCTTCCAGCGCCGAAGCACGCTCGTCGTCATCGGGGGTGGAGTGGTGCAGGATATCGGTTGCTTCATCGCGTCGAACCTCATGCGCGGCGTGCGGTGGATCTATTATCCCACCACGCTGCTCGCCCAGTGCGACAGCTGCATCGGTGCCAAAAGCTCGGTCAACATCGACCGCTTCAAGAACCAGTTGGGCACCTTTTATCCACCCCACGCGGTTCGCATGTATTTCCCTTTCCTGGACACGCTTCCGCAGGGAGATCGGTTGAGTGGGCTCGGCGAGGCGATCAAACTCCACCTCATCGCCGGCGAGGCGGAATTTCAAAACCTCTCCGCCCTCATGCCGCGGCTGGAGGGCGAGTGGTCCGTCATCGAACAAGTCATCGCCTCGTCTCTGCGCATCAAGCAGCGCTACATCGAGGAGGATGAGTTCGACCGTGGCGTGCGCAACCTTCTGAACTACGGGCACACCTTCGCCCACGCCTACGAATCCGCGACGCACTACGCGATTCCCCACGGCGTGGCGGTGACGATGGGGGTTGCCAGCGCGACATGGCTCTCGGAGCAGCTCGAATTCGTGCCCGCCGGCTCGTTCGCCGCGCTGGTGCCGGTCCTGCGCCCGTTTTACGCCGATTTTCTGGCCGTCCTGCGGTCCTCCTCACCCGGCATGGTGCTGGCCGCCATGAAGCTCGACAAGAAAAACACCGGCGCCGGTGTGACCTTCATTCTCACGCGCGGACCGGGGAAAATGTTCAAACATTCGTTGTCCCTCGAGACGATTTCGCCCGCCCTGCCCGCCATTTTTCACGACCTCTAACGACCGAACTATCACCCACAAAACCACCATGAAACGCGACATCTTCGAAAACCTCTTCGTCCTGGAAATGACGAACAACCACCAAGGTAGCCTCGATCGGGCTCTTCAAATTGTGCATGAACATAGTCGAGTAGTGCGCTTCAATAACATCCGCGCCGCTGTCAAACTCCAGTTCCGCGACGTGGACACTTTCATCCACAAGGACTTCCGGGAACGCGCCGACATCCGCTACATCAAGCGCGTTCTTGACACCCGGATGTCCAAGGCCGACTACGCCACCCTCGTCGAGGCCATCCGTAAGAGTGGCTGCATCGCGATGTCCACCCCGTTCGACGAAAAGTCCGTCGATTGGTGCGTGGAATTCGACCTCCCGATCATCAAGATCGCCAGCGCTGACAGTAACGACTGGATGCTCATCGAGCGCATTGCCGCCACCCGCAAACCCTGCATCATCTCCTTCGGCGCCACACCGCTCAAGGACATGGACGACGTCGTCACCTTCTTCGAGAACCGCAACATCCCGCTCGCCATCAATCACTGCGTTGCGGCCTATCCGCACGAGGACAGCGAGTGCGAACTCGACCAGATCGATTTCTTCCGCGACCGCTACCCCGGCCACACCATCGGATGGTCCTGCCACGAACATAAGGACTGGGACACTTCGGTGAAGATCGCCTACGCCAAGGGTGCTCGCACCTTCGAACGCCACATCGACATCGACAGCGACGGGTTCAAAGTGGCGGCGTATTCATCGTTGCCCGAGCAACTCGATATTTGGTTCAAGGCTTTCCAAAAAGCCGTTGAGTTTTGTGGCACCGCTCAAACGGAACGGAAGCTCGCTCTCTCGAAAGAGACGGCCTATTTGGACACTTACATCCGAGGAGTGTATGCCAAACATGATCTTCAGCCCGGGCAGATCCTTCGCGAAGAGGACATCTACCTCGCGATTCCCCTGCAAAAGGGTCAAATTTCCTGCCGGGAACTGATGCTCGGTCGGTTCGGTCACAAAATGGTTCAGGAATGCAAGGCTGACGGCAAAATCACCATCGATATGCTGGACACGCCTTATTCCGATAGTCCGGAACTCAAAAAATTGATTTACGAGCGCGGATTGTAACGCCGTCAGAGCATGGTGTTACCATTAGATACGGGTATATGACCGAACTGTCTAGTCTGGTTCAGCCTGTCATCATTACATTCAATCGATCAGGCAAGCTTTATTCGACGCTGCAGGCATTTTTGCCTCTCTGTCGAGATGGATTGATATTGCATGTTCTCGACAATGCCTCCGTTGATGACACAAGAGATGTCGTAGTAACTTTCCAAAAGTTAACGGAGAATATTCGATACCGTAAAAATCCAATTAATATTGGAGGAAATGCCAACATCGTGAGATCGATAGAATTGTCTGATTCTGTCTATCATTGGATAGTGGGAGACGATGATGTATGGAATTTCGAGAGGGTCGATGAGTTGTGGCAGGTTGTTAGGCAGCAGAGAGCAGATATCATAAGATTGGGATGGTTAGTGGGCAGTTCCTCGAGGGGGAAACTGTTGCCTCTCGAGGAGATAAGTCGAAAAGAAGCTCTCTTCTATCCGAGTTGCAGCATGATATCCGCCACGGTAATTCGACGGCAGCTTGCGCGCGAATTTGTTAGAGAGTCCTACGCAAATGTCGGAAATTTCATGCCTCAGTTGGTGCCGATTTTAAAGGCGGCTTCGGCGCACAAAAAAATAACTGTTTATTCCTTGGAGAGCGATTTGATTACGCATATACCGGGGGAAGAAGCTGGAATTTTTGTGGGCGATTTCAATTGGGTTGCCACGTGGATGCGCAGCACCCTTTGTATCGATTCGCCCACTGAGCGTAAGCGGTTTGTAAAGTCAATTTGGAATTACCAGGGGCGCCGCTCCCCGGGGCTGCTCGGATGGGTGAAATACGGCCTTAATGTTGCCTTCTATTCAAAGAGCTTCAAGATTAGCCAAAAAAGATATTTCGGGGAAATGTGGGTATACGGCGAAGGCGTGCGAGCCTTTACGGCCTTTCTCTGGATGGTCTATCTCTTTACCCCCCGATGGGCGGCGTGGCTTGCGTATAAGAGCTATTATCGAATCTTTTTTGGCAAGGTGATTACTAAACAAGAGGTTGCGCCCCGGATCAGCTCCGTGCGGCTTTGAAGTTTGCACTTTCGTATCTACAGAATTCTGGAAGCGCTGGGGTTGAACCGCGCGGTTGTCTCCGCAATTGCGTTCAAAGGGTGGTCGGTTTTGAACGGGCCGATCATGGTGATTTTAATCGCGACTTGTTTGACAAAGGAGACGCAGGGTTTTTATTACACCTTCTTGAGCATTGCAGCCCTTCAAGTTTTTTTTGATATTGGCTTTGCCTATGTTACAGTGCAGTTTGTTGCGCATGAATTCGCAACTCTCTTCTGGTCCGAAAATGGAAAGAATATTTTTGGACCGGAAACATCAAAGGATAGATTCTATTCCATCTGCGATATAGCATGTAAATGGTATTATTTATCTGCATTTCTTTGCTTTTGGGTGTTATTGCTGGGCGGGTTTTGTTTCTTTCTTAAACTAAACCCCCTGGCGGCGGGGCAGGTTCATTGGAGCGGGCCTTGGATATTAAATGCATTTGCTATTAGTATTTCACTTTTGATCACCCCGCTTTTTGCGATCGTTGAGGGGAGTGGAAAGGTATATGAGGCAAACAAAATGCGACTTGTTGCGAGCATTTGTGGTTCTTTGGCTGGGTGGGGAGTTCTGTTTTTTGGAGGGCAACTTTACGCGATCGGAACAATTACTCTTGTGCGCGATTGCCTTGCGATTGCCATTCTAGCAAAATCCTTTCACTTTGTAATCCGTATCGCGAAGAGTGCGCTTTTATCCCTGCTTCAAACCTCGATTTGGACGTCGATCAAGTCCTGCTTCGCCGGAGAAATGTGGGCAATGCAATGGAAAATTGCATTGAGCTGGATGTCGGGATACTTCATCTTTCAACTATATAGTCCCCTGGCGTTTTATTACGACGGACCGGTCGCCGCGGGCGAGATGGGAATGACCATGTCTATTGCAAATAGTATTGGCCAACTTTCTCTGGCATGGCTGATTTCCTACGCCCCGATGTTCGCTCGATACATTGCGGAGCAGAACTGGCAGATGCTTGACCGAAGCTTCTTTGCGATGATGTGGAAGTCTTCGGCAATGTTGGTAGCGCTCCTCGTATCTGGAGTGTTACTCATTGAGATTGTATTTCCAGAGTTTAATTTTCGAGATCGGGTCCTTTCCACTGTTGGAATCTGTATCGTATTTGCGACCACATTTATTAACCATCTAATCAATTGTTTTGCGGTATATCTCCGGGCATATAAGAAAGAGCCGCTTTTGCTGGCAAGTGTGGCTGGGGCAATCTTCAGTTTTTTGCTAATGACGACATTCGGCTCCCGCTATGGGGTGTACGGTATCATCACATGCGGATTTTCTTTGGCGGTGATTTATGGATTGCCGGTTGCATTTTGGATTTGGATTCAATGGCGACGTAAGTTCAACCATAGCGAACTCGTCGGCGCAATTCGCGGAGTTCATTAAAAGCTTTAATGATGTCTATTTTAAATCGATTTGCAGATGTCGAGCTGACAATTGTGATCCCGACATATAATCGGCTTGAAAAGTTGCAACAGACTGTAAACATCATTGCGCCGCAGCTTAAGAAAGATGTGAGTCTTCTCATCATCGATAACGCGTCTCCTGTTTCCGTCGAGTCAAATCTGATCATTCCAAAGCTTCCCTTTGACGGCAGAATCAAGATCATACGAAATCAGACAAATATTGGCGGAAATGCGAACATTGCTCGTGCGATTGAGTTATGTGAAACGAGGTGGCTGTGGATTCTTGGCGATGATGATTGTCCCGCATTGGATGCTGTATCCGAAATCAAACGGGCGATACGGTCGCATCCAGAGGCGATTTTTATTAAATCAAATTTTCGGAATAAAGACCATCGTTGGAGAGACGGTGACGTGGTCTGCGGAACTCGATCAGACTTTTTTCGCGAGGCCTCGACCTTAGGTGAAATCATGTTTATTTCGAGTTCGGTTGTTAATGCCGCGAAATTGCGGGCAGATGCGGCAAAGTCGTTCCACTACGCCATGAGTTGCGCGCCGATCTTGAGTGCCATATTGGGCGGAGATTTAGAGCGGAAAGAATATGCTTTCAGTAGCTGTCAATTTTTGTTGGAACCTGCTTCGCCCGAGCGCGAGGAAACCTATTCGACGTTGACTCTGTTACTAGGGGTTGGTCTTCTTCGGGATATTCCAACGTCTCGGGAGACAGCTATTGCGCTTTCCGGCTGCATCGGGAGAACTGCCAAGTGCTGGAGGCCGAGACAGGTAATGAAGGAACTTTTGTTCAATCAAAGTTCTTTTTCAAGAAGCAGATATCTATACTTGGAGATTTGGCGGCGCTTTTTTCGTTTGGGATCTTTGTCTTTAAATATCGAAGCCATTGTTTGCGCCGTTCTATTGTTTTTCCCCAGGGTTACGCGACAATTCGTCTCGTGGCTTAAGCAAGTCAGAGTTCTGAAGTTTCGCTATATCGGTAACGTTGAAGGCAGCCGACTCTAATCGATGCAAAATCGGGACGGCAAAATCGTTGTGGTATTGGAAGCGTCCTCGCTTCAGGGGCAGCCAGGAGGAGTTGGGTTTTACATTCTGGAAGTTCTTAGGAGATGGGTGGATTTTGCGGGAGATCGGGCTAAATTTATTGTAATATCGCAAAAGCCAATATCATTGGAGTTGCCAAATGGGGTAGTGAAAGTTGTGGAGCCAAATCCAGTTTTGGCGCGGATCAAAGCTGCGGCGTGGATCCGTTATTTTGCAGGGAGGCTTTGTCCCTATGCAGACCTTTATTGGTCCGGGGGAACGCTGTTGCCAAAGAACACCGGAAGCGCTAGGACCTTGCTGACTGTGCATGATTTAAATTACTTGATTGTCCCGGAGACGATGTCCACTCCGCAACGAATTGCCCATTTACTTTGGGCGAAGGCAGACATGCTCCGTGCAAATTACATTCTTACTAATTCACAAGGAACGAATGTGCGAATTCAATCTCTGACGGGACGGAGTGCGGATGCCGTTATAAATCCACCGGTCCGGGAGACGATACGAGCAATGTCGCTCGATGAGCGATCGAAAATATTGGCGCAATTGGAGATACGCGGAAGATATTTTCTGGCGGTCGCAACCCAGGAACCTCGAAAAAATTTGGAATCACTGATCAAGGCGTTTCTTTCGATCAAACGAAAGCCTGCATTTGAGGGCTATCAGCTTGTCCTTGCGGGAAAAAGCGGGTGGAAGTCCAAATTTCTCTCAAAGCTAATTGAGAATTCTGAGAGCGCAGGGGTAAGATCTTTGGGATATGTCTCGGATGATCAACTTTCGGCCCTCTACTCAGGTTGTGAGGCCTTTGTTTTTCCATCGCTCTATGAAGGATTTGGAATGCCCGCGCGCGAGGCCATAAAATGCGGGGCAAAAGTCATTGCCACCGCAACACCTGAAATACAAGAGGCTGTTTGGGGAGATGCAGTTTTCATTGAGGGAGCTGAGAGGGATATCGCAGACGCCTTGGAGAAGATTGCCACGCGTTCCAAGCCTGAACAATCTGAAGGAAGAAGCTTTGAAATTGGCCGAAAAGAAATTGAGCGGTTGCATAACGCAATATTCTGCCGACAGGGCGACTTTTAAACCGTTCAGGGATTGACTACAGAAAAAGTTTGGGTGAGAAATCAAAATATTAAGCGAAAAAGCGTTCAAATCCTTCCGCAATCTAAATTCAAGGCGAATTTACTGGATTGGTTGGTTGCGGGTTGCCTTCTCATTTCGTCGGCCGACATATTTTTTGTCGTCCATGTAGCGGGGAACGTTCGAATCGGGCAGGCAGGATTATTTACTTTATCGCTTCTTTTTATTACTCAAGAGGGATTACGGACCTTAAAAAAAATGGGAGTATGGCCGCTATTGATATTCGCGACCATCAACGGGGCGCTTGTTTTCCAGACTAGCTTTTTCACAAGGGCCGTGACCTATGAAATGTGGCTCATTGTTTCGATAATAACGGTCATTGGAATTGCGAGCCGGTATGGAAAGCCGGATAGGTTTATTTGGATCTTGCGGGCATACCTAAATGGATTTGGAATTATCGCTGCCTTTGGATTGGCGCAATTGACGTTATCTCATTTAGGGGTTGATCTGTTGGTATCACAGCCGGGGCGAATCAATGGGCTGTCATATGAGCCATCTTATTATGCAACCTACGCTTTAATTGGATGGGTAGTAGTAATGTATTTGCTTGAATGTCCAAAGGGATTGGTGTCACGGGGGATGCTTTGGACTTTGAGTGGATTGATTACCTTGAGCTTGGTTGCTTCGACTTCGCGCACAGTGATGGTTGGTATGGGGGTATGGATTGCTCGATTGATGGTCGTCTCAATATTTCAGGGTGTGAGAGGTAGATTAAATCGAGAGCGCTTATATGCGGCAATCTTAGGGATTATTGCGGCATTCGTGGGAATTATCTTATTTATGAGTCTGCCGCGTTATACACAGATGGATCTATTGAGCGGAACTGGCCTTATGGACACGGCCTCGCATTCTGTCGATCAACGAATGAAGGGAATGCAGGATACTCTTGATATTTTTTATGCGAGCCCGTTGATTGGATGTAGCTTAGGGGGGGTTTCTGTAAAGGTTGCAGAAATGTATGGTCTTTCCGTTCAATCGCTCGATGAGCTAAAATTATCGGAGGGAAGTTCCGTATTTGCTGAAATACTGGCAGGGACGGGGGTAATCGGGTTCGCAATGTTTTTTTTCTATTTAGTGAGACTGGAAATGAGGGCGTTTTCAATTCCATGGTCTGGAAATAGGGCTTATACAGACATTGTTCGCGGATTGGCATGGTCCCTCGTGATTTTAATGATAGTCCTGCAATTGAATCAAAATATTCTACGGGTATATGTTTGGAACCATTTTGGTATCTTGACTGCTGCTATTCTCGGAGCTGGCGGAGGGAAAATCATTTCAAATCGAAAAAGGAAGCTCTCCGCAGTGCTCCAGACGTGAATGTTTAATAATATTCGGGAGTTATGTGAGACCCCTATGCCCGCGGGGTGGTCAAGCGCCATATACGTTGCCGGTTATAAAATACCCAATGACGGCGGGGGCGGCTGGTTTCTCTTTAGTTTGGACGATGAGATCGAAGATGGGGGGACTGTTTTTAAAGGTGCGCACGGCGGCGTGTGGATTCGAATATTCGACGGCAATCTCAATCCAAGATGGTATGGGGCCGCCGGAAACGGAACTAGTGATGACTCCTCGGCGTTTCAAAAAGCAATCGATGCCTGCGCAAAACTTAAAAAGGCCATCTCTATCGATTCAGGACATTATCGACTAGAACACAATATTGTTAAGGACTCGTCTTTCCAATGTCCATCGATGTATGGAGGTGCTCAAGGGTCCACTTTATTGGATTTTTCCGCCCTGCCTGCTGGAAAATCGGGGATAACTCTAAGAGGTGGATCAGGGGGGCTGTGCGGGGCCGTTTTGCGAGACTTGGCTTTTCGCGGTTCCGGGGTTCAGTGCGGCCTATCGATAGAGGGCATGGGTGGGATTTCCATTGAAAACTGTAGTTTTACTGATTTGGCAATAGGAGTAATGTTTCACAATCGAAACAAGGGGGATTTCACCGAATGTTGTGTCGCATCTAAATGCAAATTTGACAAGACGTGCGCCATTGCTGGGGAATATCGGGTTTCTAATGGAGACCGCTCATTTCATGGAAGTGGATTCCACCAATGTTTTATCAATACGGCAACGACAGCAATCCTTATCAATCAAGGTGCTTTTGTTTATAATGCCGAACTTTCCGTATTTGCTTGGATCCATGGCGCGGCGACACTTGTTGACAATCGCTCGAAATTTGCCGCAAGTTTTTTCGGAGTTGTGAATCTTGAAACGCTTTCGGGTTTTGCAAAATTAGCCAATGGTTCAAATGTTTATTTGGCCGGAAATATCCTCGCTTCCAACGAGCGTTTCGAATTTGGAACGTTAATTCAGGCGAGGACGATCGTTTTTAACTCCGACGGATCGACGAGTTTGCTCGAGAGTGATCGGCAGATAAAAGTTAAATTGCGAGATCGTTACACCGCGCTATTCTCGATTGAGGAGAGCTGGTTTGCGCAAATTGTAGTTGAGGGGCAGGGTTATGACGCCCGTAATTTTCTTTTGATTGTTCATAATGGATTCGGAGCTATTGGGCAAATTACGGGAATTGGACGGCCGATGTTGACCGATGCCATTGGATTGGGCGGGCCCACCTTTGAAATTTCTAAAGAGGGGGCTGTATTTATAAGTCTGGATCGTAAACCCAAAGATCCATTAGATGCATGCATTTCGTTGCGACAAATTGGGCAGAGGCAACCGGCGAACCATTTCGTTAGCTAGAACGTCATTTTCCAGAGAGACGGAAAAATTTATATTAGGGTGCCTTCCTCGAAAATTACGATTGATGCGCGCAAGCTTTTCGACTCCGGAATCGGAGTTGTGATTCAAAACGTTTTGCGGCGGTTGCCTTCAAATTGGTTTATGCACCTTTTGGTAGCTGACGAGTGTGGACGCAATTGGGTTAAGGAGCTTCGGCCAAACTGGGAGACTACGATTTGCCGAGCCGCCCCTTACAGCATCTCTGAGCAGTGGGAGATTCCTGCGAGATTGCGGGACAGTTCTCTTGTTTGGACTCCGCATTACAATGTGCCGCTTTTCTCTCCAGTGCGACAAATCACAACGGTGCATGATCTCCTACCTCTGGCCCATCCCAAGCTATTCGCGGGGCTTAAAAAGCAGGCTTATGCGCGGATTTTCTTTCAGGCGGCAGCATGGAAATCGGAAAAGATTATCTGTGTTTCTGAATTTACCGCGAGTGAACTGCGCCGATTTACTGGCTGCTCTACTTCAAAAATTCGAGTGATTCCGAATGGAGTGGATGACAGGTGGTTTGAGTCACAGCCCCCACCCGAGAGCACAAAAAAGCCCTATTTTCTCTTCATTGGTAACGTTAAGCCTCATAAGAACCTGCGCCGCTTAGTGGAGGCTTATGGAAGGATCGAGCGTGAAGTTGCGGAACGACTTATTATTGTCGGGAAAAGGGAGGGGTTTATTACGGGGGACAATGAGGTCGGCAATTTGGCCTCGGAACTTGGCGAGCGCGTCGAGTTCACGGGGTGGCTGGAGGATGGATGCGTCAGAAGTTTAGTAGCAGGCGCAACGGCGCTCGTTTTTCCCTCGATTTACGAAGGTTTTGGCTTGCCGCCATTGGAAGCGATGGCTGCGGGATGTCCGGTTTTGGTGGCACGGGCGGGATCGTTGCCGGAAGTCTGTGGCGAGGCCGCCATTTATTTTGATCCTTTTAACGTGGACGAACTTGCCGACACCCTTTGGGAATTCTCCAAGTTGGGATGTCGGGAGAAATCCACAATTCAAGAGCGTGGGCGCGCCCACGCTGCGAAATTCTCCTGGGATCGGACGGCGGCGGGAATGAAAGATATTTTCCATCCGTATATTGAGATGTCGCACGAATGAAGCCGATTGTTGGAGTCCATCTCGCCCATCACTGGCTCGTAGGCATGCGGGGGGGGGAACTTGTGCTCGAGCAGCTGTGCGGGCTGTTTCCGGGCGCGCCTTTGCATACGCTCGTGGCTAATCCCGGGAAACTCT
>JGI24033J26618_1000048_pt1 | contig 17299 bp, 13 predicted proteins | sample KBSMisM7withPhiX_FD_26618 | JGI IMG/M metagenome (IMG submission 26618)
CGCGTCGATGCTNGGGATGTCGAGGTGCGTCGTCGGCTCGTCCATGAGGAGGAGGTTCGGCGGGTCGAGCAGCAGCTTCACGAGGGCGAGCCGGCTTTTTTCGCCGCCGCTGAGCACCCCGACATTCTTGAAGACGGCGTCGCCGCGGAAGAGGAACGCGCCGAGCACGGTGCGGACGAATTCCTCGTTCGCGTTCTTCGCGCCGACCTGGGCTTCGGCGAGGACGGTGCGTTTTTCATCGAGCATCTCGGTGCGATATTGCGCGAAGTAGCCGGCGCGGACGTTGTGGCCGACGACGCGCTCGCCCTGCTGGCAGGGGATGATGCCGGCGAGGATCTTGAGCAGCGTGGATTTGCCGGCGCCGTTCGGGCCGACGAGCACGAGGCGCTGGTCGCGTTCGACCTCGAAATCGAGGCCGCGATAGACCCATTTCAGGTTCGGCTCCTCGCCGTAGGCCTGGTGAATGTCGCGCAGGCGCATGACGTGCTGACCGGAGCGCTCGGGCTGCGGAAACGAGAAATGCACGGTCGGCGCGTCCGCCTCGGGCGGCTCGATGCGCACCATGCGGGCGAGTTGCTTGATGCGTTCCTGCGCCTGGGCGGCCTTGCTGGCCTTGGCGCGGAAGCGGTCGATGAAGTCCTGGAGGTGCGCGATCTCGCGCTGCTGGTTTTCGTAGGCGAGCTTGTGCTGCTCCTGCTGGGCGGCGCGCTGCTCGAGGTATTTGTCGTAGTTGCCGGTGTAGCGCCAGAGGCGTTTGTGGCGGATCTCGATGATCGTGTTGCAGAGGATGTTGAGGAATTCGCGGTCGTGCGAAATGACGAAAAACGCGCCGGGGTAGGCGCGTAGATATTCCTGGAACCAGCGCAACGCCTCGAGGTCGAGGTGGTTCGTCGGTTCGTCGAGCATCAGCAGGTCGGGCTCGAGCACGAGCAGCCGCGCGAGGTGGGCGCGCATTACCCAGCCACCGCTGAAGGTGCGGGCGGGCTTGTCGTAATCGCCGTCGCGGAAGCCGAGGCCGGCGAGGATGCGCTTCGCCTTGGGCTCGCGAGACATGGCTTCGTAATCCTCGGCAAAATCGGCATCGGGGTCCTCGGGATCGATCTCGGCGTGGGTGGTCGAGCGACCGGTGGCGAGGTCGAGCACGGTCTCGTCGCCGGCGGGAGCGCTCTCCTGCGGCAGGAAGCCGAGGGTGGAGCCGCGCTGGAGCGAGACGGAGCCGGTGTCGGGCTCGTCGAGCTTGAGAATGAGCGAAAAAAGGGTCGTCTTGCCCGCGCCGTTCGGGCCGACGAGGCCGATGCGGTCGCCGCGGTTGACTTGGACCGACGCGTTTTCGAAGAGCACGCGACCCGCGAAGGATTTGGTCACGCCAGAAATGGAAAGCATCCGGAACCTTCGCAGAAAACCCACCATCGCCGCAACGTCCGGCGCGCGTATTCTTTGTAGAATGATCGACGTGCGCTACGAACGAGGCGTCCTTTTGCCGGCGGAGCAACTCTGGCTCGACCCGTTTGGGCCGCGTGAGCTGGCCTTCGTTTCGCACGCGCACAGTGATCATACGGCACGCCACCGGGAGGTCATTCTCACCGGGGCGACGTCGCAGTTGATGGGCGCGCGACAGGGCACGGCCCGAGGCGTGGAGCACGTAATGGCCTTCGGTGAGCGCCGGGAGTTTCGCGGATTTCAGATCGAGCTGCGGCCCGCCGGGCATGTGCTGGGCTCGGCGCAATGCTTCGTGACGACCGACGCCGGGACGCTGCTCTACACGGGCGATTTCAAGCTTCGCGCGGGATTGAGCTGCGAACTCGCCGAGACGATGCGCGCGGAAACACTGGTGATGGAGACGACTTTCGGCCGTCCTCAATACGTCTTTCCGCCGGCGGAGGCCGTGCTGCGGGAGATCGGAGAGTTCTGCCTCGCTGCCCATGAAGACGGCGCGACGCCCGTGCTGCTGGTCTATTCGCTCGGGAAGGCGCAGGAAGTCCTCGCGTCGCTCTCCGCGCTCGACCTGCCCATCCGGCTCCATCGGGCGGTGTGGGAAATGACGCTCGTTTATCAGGCGCTCGGCATTTCGTTTCCGCCCTTCGAGAAATGCGAGGACGGCCGCGATATTTCCGGGGGCATTCTCATTTGCCCGCCGGGCTCCCGCAGCCTGCTCGCGTGGGTTTCGCGTCCACGGACGGCGGCGATCACGGGTTGGGCGCTCGATCCGCGCACGAAATTTCGGATGAAGGTGGACGCGGCTTTTCCGTTCTCGGATCACGCCGGCTACGACGACCTCCTGCGCTGCGTGGAGCTCGTGAGTCCGAAGCGGGTCTTCACGACGCACGGTTTTGCGCGGGAATTTGCGCGGGATCTTCGGGCGCGCGGCGTGGAAGCGTGGACGCTGGGCGGCGAAGATCAGATGGAGCTGCAATTATAGTCCGGCGAGACAGACGTATTTGAGCGTGAGATAATCCTCGATGCCGTATTTCGAGCCTTCGCGGCCGAGGCCGGATTCCTTGACGCCGCCGAAGGGGGCCATCGCGTTGGAGATGGCGCCGGTGTTCACGCCGGCCATGCCGTATTCCAGTGCCTCGGCGACGCGCCAGATGCGCGCCATGTCGCGGGTGTAGAAGTAGCTGGCAAGGCCGACGCTGGTGTCGTTCGCAAGGGCGACGGCCTCCGCCTCGGTCTCGAAGCGGAAGAGCGGCGCGACGGGGCCGAAGATTTCCTCCTGCGCGAGGGCCATCGCCGGAGTCGCGTCGGCGAGCACGGTGGGCTCGTAAAATGTGCCGCCGAGCGCATGTTTCCGACCGCCGAGAAGGATGCGCGCGCCTTTGCCCACGGCGTCCGCAACGAGCACCTCCACTTTTTCGACGGCCTTTTCTTCGATCAGCGGGCCCTGGGTGACGCCGGCGTCGAGGCCGTTGCCGACCTGCAATTTTCGCACGGCGGCGACGAGCTTTTCGGCAAAGGCTTCGTAAACACCGGACTGAATGAGCAGGCGGTTCGCGCAGACGCAGGTCTGGCCGGTGTTGCGATATTTCGAGGCCATCGCGCCCTCGACGGCAGCGTCGAGATCGGCATCGTCGAAGACGATGAAGGGGGCGTTGCCGCCGAGCTCCATCGTGACTTTTTTCACGGTGTCCGCGCAGGCGGCCATGAGCTTTTTGCCGACGGCAGTCGAGCCGGTGAAGGTGAGCTTGCGCACGGTCGGGCTGGAGGTAAAAGCCTCGCCGATCTCGGCGGAGGGACCGGTGAGCACGCTGAAAAGCCCCGGCGGCAGGCCGGCGCGCTCGCCCAATTCCGCGAGCGCGAGCGCGGAGAGCGGAGTCTGCGAGGCGGGCTTGCAAACCATGGCGCAACCCGCGGCGAGCGCGGGCGCGACCTTGCGGGTGAGCATGGCGTTCGGGAAATTCCACGGCGTGATCGCGGCGCAGACGCCTACCGGCTGCCGCAGGACGAGGATGCGGCGGTCGTTCGACGGCGGCGCGATGAGGTCGCCGTCGATGCGTTTGGCCTCCTCGGCGAACCATTCGAGGTAGCTCGCCCCGTAGGCGATCTCGCCTTTTGCCTCGGCGAGCGGCTTGCCCTGTTCGCTGGTGAGGATGAGCGCGAGATCCTCGGTGTTTTCGACGAGGAGATCGAACCAGCGGCGGAGAATGCGCGAACGTTCGATGACGGTGCGGGCCTGCCATGCCTTCATCGTCACGGCGGCGAAGGCGATGGCGTCGTGGGCTTCCGCGGCACTCAGCTCGGGGACGGTGGCGATGGTCTCGCCAGTAGCGGGATTCGTGACGGCGATGGTGCGGCCGGAGCGGGCGTCGCGCCATTCGCCGCAGAAGCAGGCTTGAGTCTTGAGGAGCGAAGGATCCTTGAGCGGGAGCATGGCGGATAATCTATCACTTTGGGGCGAGATAGCCGCTGGCAAGTTCGCGATAGTCGGCGATCTGGGCGGCGATCCATTCGTCGTCGTGGCCGAGTTCGAAGGCGAGGAGCTGGGCGGCGGCGGGAGCGGCGTCCAGGGAGGCCTGGGCGTCGAGGAACAAGGTGCGCGTGCGGCGGGCGAGGACGTCCTCGACGGTGCGGGCGAGTTCGTGCCGCGCGGCCCAGAGGACGTGGGCGCGCTGGTAGGGCAGACCGGCGGCGAGGGGCTCGGCGAGGCCGGGTTCGGCCTGGATCAATCGCGCGATGTGCTGGGCGTCGCTGCCATAGACTTCTAGCGCTTCGTTGGTGGCGGCGGCGTGGGGGCTGGTCCAGGCGTGGAGCTGGAGCGTGGCGGTCACGCATTGGCGCTCGGGGAGACCGCCGATGAGGGTGGCGTGGTCCATGGCGTCCTCGGCCATCTTGCGGTAGGTCGTCCATTTGCCGCCGACGATGGTGACAAGGCCCGCTTCGGAGATGAGGACCTCGTGATTGCGGGAGATTTGTTTGGTGCTGGAGCCGTCGGAACGCGGCGGGCGGACGAGCGGACGCTGGCCGGCGAAGATGCTCTGGATGTCGCTGCGCTGGGGATCGCGGGCGAGGTAGCGCGAGGCGTTTCGCAGGATGAAGCCGATTTCCTCGTCGAGGGCGCGGGGCTCGACGTCGGCTTTTTCCATCGACGTGTCGGTGGTGCCGACGAGCACGCGGTCATGCCAGGGAATGACGAAGAGCACGCGACCGTCGTCGGTGTGCGGCACCATGATCGCGGAGTCGCCCTGCAGAAAACTCCGATCGAAGACGAGGTGGACGCCCTGGCTGGGCTGGACGACGGCGGGACCCTGCGGCTCGTCCATCGTGCGAATCGTGTCCGCGAAAATGCCGGTGGCGTTCATGACGACTTTCGCACGCAGCTCGAAGATCTCGCCGGTCTCGACATCCTCGGCGGTGAGGCCGGTGATGAGCTTGTCGCGCTTCGCGAGGCCGGTGGCGCGGACGTAGTTCAGCAGGGCGGCGCCGTGGTCGGCGGCGGTCTGCGCGAGGGTGATCGCGAGGCGGGCGTCGTCGAACTGGCCGTCGAAATACTCCACGCCGCCGAGGAGGTTTTCCGGCTCGATGTTCGGGATTCGGGCAAGGGTCTCGTCGCGACTGAGGAGGCGGGATTTTTCGAGGTTCAGCTTGCCGGCGAGAAGATCATACATCTTGAGGCCGATGCCGAAAAAAGGGCCCTCCCACCATTTGTAACGTGGGACGATGAAGGAAAGATGATGAACGAGGTGCGGGGCATTGCGGTGCAGCAGGCCGCGCTCGTGCAGGGCCTCGAGGACAAGCGGGATGTCGCCCTGCTCGAGATAACGCACGCCGCCGTGGACGAGCTTCGTGCTGCGGCTGGAGGTGCCCTTGGCGAAGTCGTGCGCCTCGATGAGGAGCGTGCGGTGACCGCGGGTGGCGGCATCGACGGCGCAGCCGAGCCCAGTGGCGCCTCCGCCGATGATGATGACGTCCCATTCCTTTTCGGAGCGAATGCGCTCCAGCATTTCGTTGCGGTTCATAGCGATAACCTCAGTCGATCCAGTGGCGGGCGCGTTTGATGGCTTTGCGCCATGTCTTCAGGCGGGCGCGGCGGTCCTTCGCCGTCGTTGTTGCGGTGAAGCGGCGATCCGTTTCGCGCACCTGTTTCAGCTCGTCCACGTTGCGCCAGATTCCGGCGCCGAGCCCGGCCATCATGGCTGCGCCGAGGGCGGTGGTCTCGACGTTGCGCGGGCGCTCGACGGGAATGCCGATCAGGTCCGCCTGGATTTGCATGAGCAGATCGCTGGCGCAGGCGCCGCCATCGACGCGGAGCTCAGGAATGCGCCGGCCGGAATCCTTCTCCATCGCGCCGAGCAGATCAGCCACCTGAAAGGCGATGCCGTCGAGCGTGGCCCGGGCGATGTGCGCGCCGGTCGTTCCACGGGTGAGGCCAAGCAGGGTGCCACGCGCGGTGGAGTCCCAATACGGCGCCCCCATGCCGGTAAAAGCCGGAACGAGCGTGACGCCGCCCGCGTCGGCGACCTGGGCCGCAAGCTCGTTCACCTCGGGCGCGGTGCGAATGATTTTCAAGCCGTCGCGCAGCCACTGAATCGCCGCGCCACCGGCGAAGACGCTGCCCTCGAGGGCGTATTGCAGCGGGGCGTCGCCGAGCTTCCAGGCGACCGTGGTGAGCAGGCGGTTCTTGCTCGCGACCGGCTCCGCGCCCGTGAAGGCGAGCATGAAGCACCCCGTCCCGTAAGTGCATTTGACAAGGCCGGGCTGGGTGCAGAGCTGGCCGAACAGCGCCGAATGCTGATCGCCCACGCCGCCGCAGACGGGCACCGGTTTTCCGAGAAAGCCGGCCACGGTTTCGCCGAGCTCCACGGCATTGGGCGTGATGCGCGGCAGGACGGCGCGCGGAATGTCGAAGAGCGCGAGCATTTCCTCGTCCCACTCGCCGGAATGGATGTTCATGAGCATCGTCCGGCTCGCGTTCGTGACGTCCGTTACGTGTTCGCGGCCGCCCGTGAGCTTGAAGATGAGCCACGAATCGATGTTGCCGGCGGCGAGTTCCCCGGCGGCGGCACGCGCGCGGGCGTTCGGCACCTGCCGCAGCAGCCAGTGGAGCTTGCTCGCGGAGAAATACGAATCGAGCACGAGTCCGGTCTTCTGCTGGATGCGGGCTTCCATGCCGCTTTCGCGCAGGGCCGACATGTGGTCCGCCGTGCGGCGATCCTGCCACACGATGGCCGGCGCGACCGGCTGGCCGGTGGCGCGATCCCATAGGACGACGGTCTCGCGCTGGTTCGTGATGCCGATGGCGGCGATGTCCGCGACGTCGATGCCGGCTTTCGCCACGGCATTGCGCGCGGTTTCCTCGACGCCGCGCCAGATCTCATCGGCATCGTGCTCCACCCAGCCGGGCTGCGGGAAATTCTGGGTGAATTCCTTCTGCACGCTGGCGAGCGGCGTGCAGGTTTCGTCATAGACGATGGTGCGCGAGCTGGTCGTGCCCTGGTCGAGAGCGAGGAGATATTTCATGGGTTGGGGAGATTAGAATTTTCCGAGGGCGAGATAGGCGCCCACGGCCAGCAACGAGCCAACGACGGGGGCGAGGACGGGGATCCAGGCGTAGGCCCAGTCGTTGCCGGCCTTTCCGGGAATCGGCAGGATCGCATGCGCGAGGCGCGGACCCAGATCGCGGGCGGGATTGATCGCGTAGCCGGTCGGGCCGCCCAGCGAAAGGCCGATGGACCACACGACGAGCGCGATCGGGATGGCGCCCATTGCGCCCAGATCCAGCGGGACGGCCGCGCCGCTGAGCGGTTTTTCAAACGCGCCCTTGAACGCGAGCACCGCGAAGATCAGCACGAACGTGGCGATTACCTCGCAGGCAAAATTCGCCGGCGCGCAGCGGATCGCCGGGGCAGTGCAGAAGACGGCGCGCTTGAGTTCGCCGTCGGGCGTTTCCTTCCAATGCGGAAGGTAGGCGAGCCAGACGACGACCGCGCCGGCAAACGCGCCGAGCATTTGCGCGACCAGGTAGCCCGGCACGGAACTCCACGGAAAGGCGCCGACGGCCGCGAGCCCAATGGTGACCGCGGGATTGATGTGCGCGCCGCTCACGCCCGCAACAATGGCCACGGCAACGAAGACTGCAAATGCCCAGCCAGTCGTAATGACGATCCACCCGGAGCCCTGCCCCTTCGATTTCGCAAGCAACACGTTGGCGACAACGCCGTCGCCAAGCACGATCAACAGCATTGTCCCGACGAATTCGCCGAGGAGGGGGAGCACGCCAGGATGGTAGTTCAACGCGCCCGAATGTCGAGCGATGCGGCTCGCCAATCCGATGCGCCACGCGGTAGCGTCGCGCCAAACGCCTGATTCCATGAGCCTGAGCCCACTCGCCGGCAAGCCGGCCCCCGCGTCGATCCTCACCAACATTCCGCGCCTGATCTCGGCGTATTATTCCGAGCAGCCCGATGCCGGCGTCGCCGCGGAACGCGTGGCCTTCGGAACGTCGGGGCATCGCGGCTCGTCGTTCAAGCGCACGTTCAACGAGGCGCACATTCTCGCGATCTGCCAGGCGGTCTGCGAATACCGCGCCGGCGCCGGCATCGACGGCCCGCTCTTCCTCGGCATGGACACGCATCCGCTCTCCGAGCCGGCATGGATTTCCGCCGTCGAGGTCTTCGCGGCCAATGGCGTGACGCTCATGATCGATGTGGCGGACGGCTACACGCCCACGCCCGCCGTCTCGCACGCGATCCTCACCTACAATCGCGGCCGCTCCACCGGTCTCGCCGACGGCATCGTCATCACGCCCTCGCACAATCCGCCCACCGACGGCGGCATCAAATACAACCCGACCAACGGCGGCCCGGCCGATACCGACATCACCGGCTGGATGGAAAAACGCGCGAACGAAATCCTCGCCGGCGACCTCCGCGAAGTGAAGCGCATGACGCTCGCGAAGGCCCGCGCCGCCGCGACGACGCAGCGCTTCGACTACGTCGCCAATTACGTGAACGACCTCGATGCGGTGATCGATTTCGACGTGATCAAGGCCGCGGGCCTGCGCATCGGCGTCGATCCCATCGGCAATTCGTCGCTCGCGTATTGGGCGCCGATTGCCGAGCGCTACGGCCTCGATCTCACGGTTACGAATCCCGACCTCGATTTCACGTTCCGCTTCATGAGCGTCGATTGGGACGGCAAGATCCGCATGGACTGCTCGTCGCCCTACGCGATGGCCGGCCTCATCGGGCTGAAAGACAAATTCGACATCGCCTTTGCAAACGACACGGACGCCGACCGTCACGGCATCGTCGCTCCGAGTTGCGGGTTGATGAACCCGAACCACTACCTCGCCGTCGCGATCAACTATCTCTTCGCAAACCGCCCCGGCTGGCCCGCCGCCGCCGGCATCGGCAAGACGCTCGTCAGTAGCAGCATGATCGACCGCGTCGCCGGGAAGCTCGGCCGCCCGCTCGTCGAAGTGCCCGTGGGCTTCAAGTGGTTCGTCGATGGCTTGTTCTCAGGCTCGCTCGGTTTCGGCGGCGAGGAGAGCGCGGGGGCGTCGTTCCTGCGCAAGGATGGCGGCGTGTGGACGACCGACAAGGACGGCCCGATCCTTGGCCTGCTCGCCGCGGAGATCACCGCGAAGACCGGCCGCGATCCCGGCGAGCATTACGCGACGCTCACCGAGGAATTCGGCGCGCCGATCTACGAGCGCATCGACGCCCCGGCCAACGCCGCGCAGAAAGCGATCCTCAAAAATCTTTCGCCCGCCCAGGTCACCGCGACGGAACTCGCCGGCGAGCCGATCACCCGGATGCTCACCACCGCGCCCGGCAACGGTGCGGCGCTCGGCGGGCTCAAGGTCGAGAGCGCGAGCGGATGGTTCGCGGCACGGCCGTCGGGCACCGAGGAAGTTTACAAAATTTACGGCGAGAGCTTCCGCGATGCCGACCACCTGCGCCGCATCCAGACCGAGGCGCAGGAGATGCTGGCGAAAGCCTTCGCGGCGATCTAGTTCTTGGCCATGAGCAAGCCTCCCGAGCCCGTCGTCTTTCTCTTCGACATCGACAACACGCTGCTCAACAACGACGCGGTGACGGAGGACATCCGGCACATGCTCGTGCAGCACTACGGCAAGGAAGTCTCCGTGAAATACTGGGAGATTTTCGAGGAACTGCGCGTGGAGCTCGGCTACGCGGATTACCTCGGCGCCCTCCAGCGCTATCGCAAGCTCGCCATGCACGACACGCGCCTGCTGCGCATGTCGAACTGGCTCGTCGATTACCCCTTCGCGAACCGCTTGTTTCCGCAATCCCTCGACGCCATCGAGCATTGCCGCAAGTGGGGCACGGTCGCGATCCTGTCCGACGGCGACGCCGTCTTTCAGCCGCGGAAGGCCGAGCGCTCCGGCCTCTTCCAGGCCATGCGGCGCAACGTGCTCATCTACATTCACAAGGAGGAGGAACTGGCCCACGTCGAGCAGATCCACCCGGCGAAGCATTACGTGATGGTCGATGACAAGCTGCGCATCCTCACCGCGATGAAAAAGATTTGGGGCGACCGCCTCACCACCGTCTTCGTCAAGCAGGGTCACTACGCGCACGAGCCCGACCTGCTGAGCAAATATCCGCCCGCCGATATCTCGATCGACCGCATCGGCCAGCTGCTCGACCACGACTTCGCGCATCTCGCCGCGTAACGTCCCATGCACGGCCTGAGCGCGCTCATCCTCGGGCTCGGGCTGTTTTTTCTTGGCATCCAACTCGTTGGCGAAAACCTGCGCCGGCTGTCGGGGCCGAGTTTCCGTCGCGCGATTCATCGGGTGAGCGAACGCCCGCTGCTCTCGGGCCTCACCGGCGTCGGCTTCGGCGCGCTGATGCAGAGCGCCACGGCGGTGACCTTCATCCTCGCGGGCATGGCGCGCAGCGGCATCGTCACTGCGCGCGGCGCGGCACCCGTCATCCTCTGGTGCAACGTCGGCCTCACCGCGCTCGCGTTTCTCGTCACCCTCGACATTCGCTCCTACGTCGCCTACCTCGTCGGCGCGGCCGGCATTTTCTCCAGCCTCGTGCGGCAGCCGTTGTGGCGCGCGGCCGCGGGCGTGCTGCTCGGCATGGGTCTCGTGCTGTTCGGCCTGGAATCAATGGGCGACGGGGCCGCGCCGCTGCGGGATCAGGAATGGTTCCGCCACATGCTCGCCGCGACCGTGAATTCGCCGCTCGTCGCGTTTGCCATCGGCGTGCTCGCGGCGGCGATCCTGCAATCGAACGCCGGCGCCGCGATGCTCATCATCACGCTCGCGGGCGTCGGCTCGTTCTCCATCCCGCAGGCGGCGATGCTCATCTATGGCACGAACCTCGGCGCCATCGGCCTGCGCGTCTTCCTGGCGCTGAATCTCGACCGCCCCTCGCGCCGTCTCGTGCGTTTCGAGGACATTTTTTGCGTCTGGAGTGGAGTGCTGATGGTCGCGCTTTTTTTCGCGGAAATGGCGGGCCTGCCGCTTGTGCTCGCCGCGGTCGGACACATCGCCACCGACCCCAAGCTCCAGCTCGCCCTCGTTTTCCTGCTGTCGAACCTCCTCCCCGCGGCGCTCATGACCGGCGCCATCGGCCCGATCCTCCAACAGCTGGAAAAATGGCTGCCCGGCGAATCCTCCGCCGCACTCGCCCAGCCGAAATTCCTCTCCGACTCCGCGCTCACGGATCCCGCCATCGCCACCGGCCTCATGGCAAAGGAACTCTCGCGATTGCTCGTGGCCGTGCACGTGGAACCGCGGCCGGCGCAACTCGGCGACGATGGCGAACCGGAAGGCGATCCCGCTTTCGGCCAGCTGAGCACAACGATCGAGCAATTCGGAGCCCGCTTGGCGGCGAAAAACGCCCTCAGCGAAACGGACGCGTATTTTCTGCATCTCCTCCGCGCGGAGTTGTCACTCATTCGCTATTTCGAAGACACCGTGCGCGAGTTCAACGATGCGCTTTACGAGGTGCATCACCAACCCACGCTCAAAGACGCCGTCTATACCCTGAAGCACGGCCTGCACGAGCTCATCCGCGCGGCGCGGCTCGCCGCCGAGGAACCCACCGCGGAATCCGTGGAAAAACTGCGCGCGCTCACGAAACGCCACGGCGAATACGTGAGAGCCCAGGTCGAGCGGGCAAAGACCCAATCCGCCGCGCCGGAGATCGCCGCGCTCAGCGACGCTTTCGAGCTCAGCGCGTGGATGCTGCACCGGCTTTCCAAGGTCCTGAGCCGATTTCCTGGGGTCGGCGCGCCTCCGCCGCGCCCGGAAGCGAGCCCGGCATCGTAGCGATCCGGCTTTTTTCGCCCGCGCGCTGGATTTTCAGGACCACGCCCGTATGATCGGCGCGCATGAAGCACATTTTCGTTACCGGCGGCGTCGTAAGTTCCCTTGGAAAAGGGCTGGCGGCCGCCTCGCTCGGCACCCTGCTCGAGCATCGCGGGCTCAAGGTCATTCTCCAGAAACTCGACCCCTATTTGAACGTCGATCCGGGCACGATGAGCCCGTTCCAGCACGGCGAGGTGTATGTGCTCTCCGACGGCGCCGAGACGGATCTCGACCTCGGCCACTACGAGCGTTTCACGAATTGCGTGCTCACGAAGGCCAACAACGTGACGAGCGGCCAGATCTACGAGACCGTCCTCGCGAATGAGCGCCGCGGCGATTACCTCGGCAAAACCGTGCAGGTGATTCCGCACGTCACGAACGAAATCAAGGCCCGCATCCACGGCATGGCGAAGCCCGGCGAAGCCGACGTGTGCATCACTGAGATCGGCGGCACCACCGGCGACATCGAGGGCCTGCCCTTCCTCGAGGCCATCCGTCAGTTCACGCTCGAGGCCGGCATCGGCAACACGCTGCTCATGCACGTCACGCTCGTGCCGTTCATCAAGGCCGCCGGCGAGCTCAAGACGAAGCCCACGCAGCAAAGCGTCGCCAAACTGCGCGAGATTGGTCTCCAGCCGCAGGTGCTCATCTGCCGCACGGAACTCGCCCTCAACGATGAAGTCCGCCAGAAACTTTCGCTCTACTGCAACGTGCCCGTGGAAGCCGTGATCGAGGGCCTCGATGTCGAAAACACGATCTACGAGGCGCCGCTCATGTTTCAGGAGGAGGGCCTCGACACCATCGTCTGCCGTTACCTCGGCCTGCAAACCCACGAGCCCGACATGGCCGGCTGGATTCGCTACGTCGAGCGCGTGGTGAGCCCCAAGAAACGTGTGCGCGTCGCCGTCGTCGGCAAATACATCGAGCTGCAGGACGCCTACAAATCCATCTACGAATCGCTCACGCACGCGGGCGCCGCGCACGATTGCGGCATCGATCTCGTGCTCGTCGATGCCGAGGATCTCGAGAAGGAAGGCGCCGACAAATACCTCCGCGGCGTGGCCGGCGTGCTCGTGCCCGGCGGCTTCGGCGACCGCGGCATCGAGGGCAAGATCGAAGCCGCGCGATTCGCCCGCGAGTCCCGCACTCCGTTCCTCGGGCTCTGCCTCGGCATGCAGATCGCGACGATCGAGTTTGCCCGCCACGTCTGCGGCCTCGAGGGCGCGAACAGCACGGAGTTCGACCCCGACTGCAAGCACCCCGTCATCTGCATCCTCGAAGAGCAGAAGGGCGTGACCGACAAGGGCGCCTCCATGCGCCTCGGGACCTGCCCGACCGTGCTCGGCAAGAACACGCTCGCGCACCAGGTCTATGGCCGCCCCGAAATCCTCGAGCGCCATCGCCACCGCTACGAGTTCAACCAGACCTACCGCGAGGAAATGGAGAAGCGCGGCTTCGTCATCTCGGGCTCCTCGCCCGACGGCACGCTCGCCGAGCTGATCGAGCTGCAGAGCCACCCGTGGTTCCTCGCGTGCCAGTTCCATCCCGAGTTCCAATCGAAGCCGAACGCGCCGCACCCCCTCTTCAAGGGCTTCATCGCCGCCTGCCTCGCTCACGAAAGCTGAGCGCTCCTTCATGTTCCCCCCCGAACCGATCCCCAACCCCATCGCCCAGGACGTCGAACGCAATATCGAGTTCGAGTTCGTCCGGGCCACCGAAAACGCCGCGCTGAACGCCATTCATTGGATGGGGCGCGGCGAGAAGGAACTCGCCGATGGCGCCGCCTGCGACGCGATCTACGGCGTCTTCGACCTCGTCGATATCTGCGGCGAAGTCGTCATTGGCGAGGGCATCAAGGACAACGCGCCCGGCATTTTCCTCGGCGACAAACTCGGCACCTGGCGCGAGGGCTCGCCGCATTTCGACATCGCCCTCGATCCCGTCGATGGCACCAGCAACATCGCCAAGGGCCTGCCGAATTCCATCTCCGTGATGTCCGCCGCCTACGTCTCCGACGGCAGCGGCCACGGCATGGTGAACATCCCGAGCTTCTACGTCGAAAAAATCGCCTACGGTCCGCAAGTCGCCCGCGAAATCCTCAAGGGACGCGTCCCGCCCATCACGATCGACCAGCCCTTCGAACAGACGCTCGTCATCGCCGCCACCGCCCTGCGCAAACGCATCAGCGAGCTCGTCATTGTGCTCCTCGACCGCCCGCGCAACCAAAAATACATCGACGCCATTCGCAAAGCCGGCGCGTCCCTGCGCATGATCGCCGACGGCGACATCGCGGCCGCCGTCGCCCCGTCGCTGCCGGATTCCGGTGTCGATCTCTACGTCGGTATCGGCGGCGCGCCCGAGGGCATTCTTACCGCGTCCGCCCTCAAGGCGCTCGACGGCGAGATTTTGCTCCGCATGTGGCCCCGCGACGACGCCGAACGCGTCGAATTGCTTCAGGTCACGACCGAGAAGGAACTGAACCGTGTCTATTACACGAACGACCTCGTCGCCGGCGACAGCGCCATCTTCTGCGCGACGGGCATCAGCGACAGCGCGCTGCTTCCCGGCGTGAAACTGGTCGGCCGCACGGCCATCACCCACTCGATCCTCATGCGGGCGCGCAGCAAAACCGTCCGCTACATCCGCGCCGTCCACAATCTCGAGGCGAAAACGATTCACCTGCGCGGCTCCGCCGAGGATCGCCCCCTTTAGGGCGTCCGGCCCCCTCGCTCCGCGCTATGAACGCAAGGCCGGGGTCATCATGAGAAGAATGATTTGGCGCAATGCATCCCGCGGGTGTAGCTTTAGTCCAAATCTTCTTTCAAATCATGAGCACCACCGCCACCGCCGTCAGCCTGCTGGATCAACTCAAGGAATTCACCACGGTCGTCGCGGATACCGGTGACTTCGGCTCGATCAAGAAATACGAGCCGCAGGACGCCACGACGAACCCCTCGCTCATCTTCAAGGCCGTCCAGCAGGACGAATACAAACCCCTGCTCGCCAAGGCGATCGCCGATAACAAGGGCTCCAGCCTCTCCGGCTCCGACCTCTACAAGAAGATCACCGACGACCTTCTCATCGCCTTCGGCCGCGAGATTCTCGAGATCGTCCCCGGCCGCGTTTCCACCGAAGTGGACGCCCGCCTCTCCTTCGACACCGAGGCCACGGTCGAAAAAGCCCGCTACCTCATCGGCCTCTACGAAAAAGCCGGCATTTCGCGCGAGCGCATCCTCATCAAGATCGCCTCGACCTGGGAAGGCGCGAAGGCCGCCGAAGTCGTCCAGAAGGAAGGCATCAACTGCAACCTCACCCTCATGTTCTCGCTCCCGCAGGCCATCGCCTGCGCCGATGCGGGTGTGCGCCTCATCTCGCCGTTCGTCGGCCGCATTTACGACTACTACAAGGCCACGACCGGCAAGGAATACACCGGCGCCGCGGATCCCGGCGTGCAGTCCGTGAACAAGATTTACGACTACTACAAGAAGTTCGGCTACGAGACGCAGGTGATGGGCGCCAGCTTCCGCAACATCGGCCAGATCACCGAACTCGCCGGCTGCGACCTCCTCACGATCAGCCCCGAGCTTCTCCAGGAGCTTTCCGATTCCGACGCCACCCTCGAGCGCAAGCTCGACCCCGAAATCGCGAAGGCATCGGACATCGAACGCCTCGACGTGGACGAAAAGACCTTCCGCTGGCTGCTCAACGAGGACCCCATGGCCACCGACAAGCTCGGCGACGGCATCCGCAAGTTCGCCGCCGACATCGTGAAGCTCGAGAAAATCATCGCGAGCGAAGTCGCGGCATAATTCCTCCTTCTCTTCCGATGAAGCCCCTCCGCCCCCTCGTCGTTGCCCTTGCCCTCGCCAGCGCCGTGTCCCTTGGTCACGGTGCCACGCGCGTCATCCCGCCGCTGCCGACCAGCAAGCCCGGCTCCGAGGCCGTGTTGCTGGGCGTGGACAGCGTCCGAAAGGAACTCCACCTCACGTCGCTCCAGCGCGCGGTGCTCAACGATATTCGCACCGAATACCGCGACGATGCCCGCGCCATCGTCGCGAAGGTGAACGCCGGCAAGCTCTCGAAAGTACAGGCCAAATCGCAACTCGACGCCCTCACCGCCAGCTCGAACCGCCGCGCTCTGCGGGCCTTGAACGACGACCAGCGCGCGCGCCTCACCCAGGTCGAGCACCAGATCCTCGGCGCATTCATGCTCCTCTCGGGCGACGTGCAGACGGAACTCGCGCTCACGCCCAAGCAGAAGGCCAAGCTGGCCTACGTCTGGTGGCGGACGGAGAAAACCGCGTCCGACATCAATCGCAAATTCGAGGAAGGCAAGATCAGCTACTACGAGCGCATCCTCGAACTCCGCGAAAACCGCCTCGACCGCAGCGACGACATGCTCGAGCGCCTTACGAAGGAACAGCGCGCCAAGCTCGACCAGCTCGCCGGCGCCAAAATGGCGGGCTGAGTCGGCTACTTGCCGACGTAGGTATAAACGTAGGCGGGGGTCGTGCTATCCCCGATGAAAATCCCGTAGGTCAGCTTTATTTTGCCGCTTTGCGACCGTTTGATGGCGCCGCGGTAGGTTCCGGTGGTCGCTCCGACCTTGAACTTGCCCTGAAAGTCGATCTGGGTGGCGGTCGCGGTGTAATGACCCTTGAACTTCACGCCGGACGTCACCCCGGGCGCCAATTCCTTGCCCATGAGCACGCCGGAACTCTTCAGGGCGAGCTGATTATCGACCGGCACGGAATTCGTCCCCGCCTTGACCGAGGCGGCGACAACGATTTTCGCGGAAGTCGCGGAAGTCGGGATGAATCGAATCTTCGACTTTCCGAAAAAGGAGTTCGAGCCGGCGGCGACCTTGGCGGTGCCGACATAACGTCCGGCAAATTCGCTGAGATCGGTGGAATTGACGGCGGAGGCCGGCCGAACAAGCGCCGCGGCGAACAGGGCAAGCGCGAGCGCGCGGCGGGCAAAACCGAAATTCATGGCGGGAAGATACCCGGTCGGCTGAGGCCGTCAAACGGGAGCTTCGCAGACGGCGGTCCACAGGGTCTCGCCAAAGTGCTCGAGTGCGCGGGCGACCAGTGCCTTGGCGGCGGCGCGTTCCTCGCACACCGCAAACATCGTCGAGCCCGAGCCGGACATCAGCGCGACGCGGCACTCCGGCTGCGCGCGCAACCACGCCTTCATCACCGGCAGGAGTGTATATTTCTCGAAGACCGGCCGCTCGAGATCGTTCACGAATTCGATCCCGTTCCAGATCTGCGGCGCGTAGTCCACGCCGGGCAGTTCGATCGAGGTGCTCCAGTGCTTGTAGGCCCACGGCGTCGGCACGCCGAAGGGCGGCTTGAACAGCGCGAGAACGAGCTTTGCAGGCAACTCGGCGGGTTCGATGCGTTCGCCGCGGCCGCGCGCCCAGGCGGGAACGCGGCGAATGAAGAAGGGGACGTCCGAGCCGATGTTGGCCGCGATGCGCTCGAGGCCGGCGGCGCCGAGCTGCGTCTCGAA